>JAEEGL011204862.1_pt1 | contig 303905 bp, 278 predicted proteins | sample 9134231 | NCBI WGS metagenome assembly JAEEGL01 (sample SAMN16246548, study PRJNA631951) | gut metagenome | biome: gut microbiome; feature: rumen; material: fiber-attached | host: Bos | place: Iran: Karaj | collected 2018-10
CGTTGACTTTGTGGGCCATTACCCTACCAACTATCTAATCGTACGAAGGCCAGTCCCAAACCATCCGAAGACTTTAATCCGAAGATCATATGCGGTATTAGCTAATCTTTCGACTAGTTATCCCTCAGTTTAGGGTATGTTCCCACGCGTTACTCAGCCGTCCGCCGCTCGTCAGCAGCTTCACTGTGCTCTCGAATCTTTCCTCCCGCGAATACGCCCGGAGTGTCAAGAACACGGTGAAGCCCTGTTACCGCTCGACTTGCATGTATTAGGCACGCCGCCAGCATTCATCCTGAGCCAGGATCAAACTCTCCATTAAAGATAATTTGACATACTCAAATATAAAATGAACTGACGATGATAGTCTTCTAAATAGAAGACATTTAATTGCACAACTAAATTGTTAATAAAATCTCTAGAGAGCCTAAAAGAAAATACCTCGCGTCTCTAGACTTCTCTAATCTTATATCAAACCCCTATTATTGTCAAGGGTTTTTTTAAAGATTTTTACAATTCAAATCGCATCTTTGTAAAAGACAAATACTACATAACCAATCAAAAGTCCTATCAAAATTCCCACCACAACTTGCAACATCGTATGCCCTTCTATCAACTTTTGCGGGATAGTTTCATCGTCGTCATCATTCAAGGCCATCTTATTTAACAATTTCCCCTGTTGCCCAACTGCAAATCTTACATTCACTGCATCATAAACAATTATAGTGGTCATCGATAGCGTAATTGCGAACGCTATAGAATCAAACCCCTCAGCGAGACCTAAGAAAAACGAAAGTGCCGAAAAACTCGCCGAATGGCCAGATGGCATACCTCCCGATTTGCCGAATGTTTTTATTACCCCCTTCATGCCCATCGGCCGCCCTTTTTTATCTTTTCTTAAATACCCAATAGCCATCTTTGCCATCTGGGCGATTAGAAAACCCAGAGTAAATGCAACAATAGCGTATATGCCCTTCCCCACTACTTGCTTTCCTCTGTCCCCTCTTCTTCTGGGAGAACAATACCAATCGAAGCAACGGTATCACCATCACTCATTCTCATAATCCTCACACCTTGAGTTGCTCTTCCGAGTGTAGGAATTTCCTTAACAGCCACTCTGATAGTTTGCCCTTTAGACGACATCATTATTACATCTTTCGCCAACGGATCGAGCGTGTGAACAGCCACGATCGGGCCAGTCTTTGCAGTTACTGCCGCAACCCTAATTCCAACCCCACCACGCTTATGCGCCGGGAAATTCGAAGCCAATGTTGCTTTACCGTAACCATTCGCAGAAATCGCCAGAATCTTCTGTTTAGGATCCGTAATTACGTCCATGCCGACAATCTCATCTCTTGGACGTAGTCTAGCACCTCTCACCCCTCTTGCGGCGCGCCCCATCGCGCGAACATCCTTCTCGTTAAAACGAATTGCTTGCCCCGCCGACGTGGAGATAACAATATCGTTCTCACCAGTCGTCCCCTTCACCCATCGAAGTTCATCGCCCTCATCTAATTTAATTGCAATTAGCCCACTAGAACGAATATTAAGAAAATCCTTAATCGAAGTTTTCTTAATGGTTCCTTTCTTCGTCGCCATAAACAGATAGCCGTTTTCCTCCAATCCAGTTCCTTGTTTGATGATTGCCGTAATTCTTTCTTCAGGATGCATAGATAACAGGTTGACTGCCGCAGTTCCTTTGGCGGAAAGCGATGCCTGAGGCACCTCATACGCCTTCATACGGAATATTCTTCCCTGGCTTGTAAAGAACAGCAGAAAATCATGCGAATTCGCTGTTACAATCTGAGAAATTACATCTTCTTCTTTCGTTGTCATCCCGCGCTTACCTTTTCCACCACGGTTCTGCTTTCTAAAATCATTTTGCAGAACGCGTTTCATATAATTTTCAGCTGTAAGCAGAATTACACTTTCTTCCTCAGGAATTAGTTCTTCCTCAGCAAACTTCCCAACCTCATGATTGATAATCTTGCTCCTTCGTTCATCGCCAAATTTTTCTTTAAGGGCAATAAGCTCCTCTTTAATCACTCCAAGAATCTTCTGTTCATCCGCTAGAATCTCTTCAAGTCTCTTGATTAATTCATGAAGCTCTTTCAACTCCGCTTCGATCTTATCACGCTCAAGTCCTTGAAGTCTTCTAAGTTGCATCTGCAAAATCGCCGCTGCTTGGATTTCAGAAAGCCCAAATCGCTTCATCAATTGTTGATCCGCATCATCATAACTTGCACGAATGACTTTGATAACTTCATCAATATTATCAATTGCGATTTTTAAGCCTTCAAGAATATGCGCACGCTCTTTCGCTTTCCTAAGATCAAATTCCGTCCTACGGCGTACAACCTTTTGACGGTGTTTGATAAATTCCGCAAGAATCTCCTTAAGACCTAAGATCCTCGGCTGCAAGGTCTCTCTTGGTCCTTTTGGTGTCTCGCGCGTACCAGAAACCAATGCCAGCATATTATAATGGAACGTTGTTTGAAGTGGCGTTAATTTATACAGTTGATTCAAAATTTTCTTCGGAAAAGCATCCTTTTTTAATTCAACTACCACGCGAACCTTACCACGTGCCGATTCGTCTCTCGCATCGGCAATATGATCAAGTTTCTTACTTAGAACCAACTCTCTGACCTTCTCAATAAATCCTTCTTTGCTCATGCCATAAGGCACTTCCGTCACTACAATGTTGTATCTACCATTTTTACGCTCTTCTATGTTCGCCACGGCACGAATAGTCACAGCTCCCTTACCAGTTGCATAAGCAGATTTCATTGGCGCCCCGCCGTAAACCTCTGCACCAGTTGGAAAATCTGGACCCTTTACGTGCTTCATCAATTCGTCAAGAGAAATATCCGGATTATCGATCTGAGCAACAGTAGCGTCGACTAGTTCACCCAAATTGTGTGGCGGAATATTCGTCGCCATACCAACCGCAATACCCATCTGTCCATTAAGTAGAATATTTGGAAGCGCCGATGGCAAAACCACCGGCTCCTTTTCGCTACCATCAAAGTTATCACGAAAATCTACTGTTTCTTTGTCTATATCGGTCAAAAGCTCTGCGCCAACCTTGTCCATCCTTGCCTCAGTGTACCTTGAAGCGGCCGGCTCATCACCATCCATTGATCCGAAGTTACCCTGCCCCTCAATTAACGTATAGCGCATCTTCCAAGGTTGCGCCAAATTCACCATCGCCATATAGATCGAAGAGTCACCATGCGGATGATACTTACCCATAACCTCACCGACAATACGTGCTGACTTTACTGTTGCATGCGGAGCTTTCCAACCATTCTTATTCATCGCATAAAGAATACGCCTATTTACCGGCTTTAGCCCATCGCGTACGTCAGGAAGAGCACGGTCAACAATCACGGACATTGAATACTTAGCAAAGTATTCCTCCATCGTACTCTCAACATTACGATTCTCGATCCCATTCACAATCTTATTTGTTGTTTCGGTTAGCTCAACATTAGACGCTTCGTTCTTCGCTTCTTCCTCACCACCCGTTTCTAAGATCTCTTTTTCTTTATCGTCCATTTTATTCTATCTCCTTTTCTAGAAGTCCAAATCATCCAAATCAATCTTACTTGATTCTGCCTGAATGAAATTTTTTCTAAGATCGACCTGATCGCCCATCAACTTCGCGAACACTGCATCCGCTTTCTCTGCATCCTCAATATGCACCTGTACAAGCACACGGTTCTCGGGATCCATAGTCGTTTCCCAAAGCTGTTTCGCATCCATCTCGCCAAGACCCTTAAACCTTTGCTGTGCCGTATATCCAGCTTGCTTAAACCGTTCTTGATTCTCGTCTACCTTAGTTCCGTTTGCCTTTTTCTCTTCAATTTTCTCAGTTAATTTCATCTCAAGTGCATTTTCGTCATAGAGATAATCAATCTTTCGCGTATTGCCAGTTCCCTTAATCAAACCAAAAAGTGGCGGCTTCGCTAGATAAACGTGCCCTTCTTCAATCACTTGTGGCATATAACGGAAAAAAAACGTCATAAGCAAAGTTGCAATATGCAAACCATCGACATCGGCATCAGTCATAAATACGATCTTGTCATAACGGAGTCCTTTAATATCGAACTGTTCGCCAATGCCAACTCCAAGTCCCTTAATTAAACTCACGAGCTCCTGGTTTGCCAACATTTTATCTAATCTTGCTCTCTCAGTATTAAGTACTTTACCCCTTAATGGAAGCACCGCTTGAATCTTGGGATTACGCCCTTCTTTTGCTGAACCAGCTGCAGAATTACCCTCAACGATGAACAACTCACACTCATTCCGATCCCTCGAAGAACAATCAGCAAGCTTAGAAGGCAAATTTAAACCATCAAAAGCTCCTTTTCTTATGACGTTGTCTCTCGCTGCTCGAGCCGCCTTTCTCGCTCTTGCTGCAAGAGTTGCTTTCTGAACAATTTTTTTAGCAACAGCGGGGTTTTCTTCAAGATAATATCCAAAATACTCCGTAACAACCTTATCAACGTAACCACGCACTTCTGGATTGCCTAACTTATTCTTTGTCTGACCTTCAAACTGCGGATCTGGCAGCTTTACCAAAATAACAGCCGTCAATCCCTCTTTTATATCATCGCCAGTCAAATTGTCCTCTTTTTCTTTAAGAAGACCGTTTTTTCTCGCATAATCATTTATTGTTCGATTTAAGCCAGTCCTAAAACCGACCACATGCATGCCCCCATCCGGCGTTAAAACGTTATTAGCAAATGGCTTCAAAATCTCTGCAAATGTATCATTATACTGAAGCGCTATTTCAACTTCAGAGTCCTCAATCTTTTTCTCAACATAAAAAATGTCATCGGATATTACTTCTTTTCCATTATTCAATCGTTTTACATAGCTCTTGATACCACCTTCAAAATAGAACGATTCCTTTGCGCCACTTCTCTCGTCCCTAACTTCGATCAAAATACCCTTCGTTAGATACGCTTGATGCCGAGCATAATTTGAAACCCAATCATAATCAAAAGTCGTCGTCTCCTTAAAGATTGCTGGATCTGGATAAAACGTAATTGATGTCCCATGTTCTCTCGGAGAACCATTAGTCACCTCAAAAGGTTTCGAAGTTTTTCCAATCTCGAACTCGACATGATGCGTCTTTCCATCGCGATACACTTCAGCAATCATTCGTGTTGACAAAGCATTTACCACGGAAGAGCCAACACCGTGCAAACCAGAAGAAACCTTATAGCCACCATCACCAAACTTACCACCGGCATGAAGCACCGTCAGGACAGTTTCCAACGTAGACAAACCAGTCTTAGGATGTTTATCTACCGGAATACCACGACCATTGTCATCCACTCTTACGCCACCATCATTCAAAATCGTAATTGTAATTTTGTCAGCAAAGCCAGCGATCGCTTCATCAATCGAGTTATCGGCAATTTCCTTTATCAAGTGGTGCAGACCGTCATAACCGGTCGAACCAATATACATACCTGGTCTAAGTCGGACTGGCTCCAATCCTTCCAGAACCCGAATTTCAGACGAATCATACTGCCCCGCCCCGTTTTTATCTCCTGGCATAAAAATCTTACCTCTGTCTTAAAAGTAACTCCCCCATTATATCTGTTTTTCTCTATTTTTTCAAGACCTTAAGCTTATTTCATCATCAGAATTCCAAAGATTCTTGTCTCGATGCTTTATCGCTTCTCTCGTTTCGTCTTTTTGTCTTTGGCCTTCTTTTGAGCCAGTAGGAGTTGGAGTTTTTTCTACAACAAATCCAACATCCCGATCTTCAAGATTCTCATTCGCGCTATCGTTACCATCTTTCAATCTCTCGTGTTTTATCGGTTCAACACTAAGACTATTAGCAAACCTCTTTTCATCCGAATTGGCCCTCTTGGGCTCTTCCCGATAACTCCGAATCTCCGGCACTACCATATTCTCCGTATTGCCAATAACCTTTGGCTCAACGGCATAACCTGCCTTTATTTCATTCTTTTTTCTTAGCCACGCCTCAAGGAAGTTTTCTTCTCTGTCCTCTTTGGACGTCACTCCATACGTACGTTCAATTTTTGGAGAGGCTTCTTCTTCTGTCTTTTTCTCCTGATCAGCAACCTTCGTATTCCCCTCTTTTGCAACACCTTCTTTATTGCTTGCCGCGAGCCTTCGGTCGATCTCTCGACTTACCTCCTCGCGTGGACGTCCATATTTCGCGGCTGAATACATCTTCAAACTCTGTAATACCTCTGGACTCTCCTTGCCCAAAACTGGCCAAGTCATTGTAAATGGTGTACTTGGCATCCCATACATCATTACCGTCGCCACGGCATGGTAATTAGGTGTTTTGTGCAGATCTTCCGCCGTAAACGTCGGCGCAAATACCTTCTCAATCAACTCAGCATCCGTTACGCCTAGTCTTCCAGCAATAATAGTTCCAACATTTCCTAACACACCCTCGCGAATTTTGTCAGTAAGCTGTGTCATAAACTGATTTGCAACTATCAAGTTTAGACGAAATTTCCTCGCTTCCGAAAGGATACTTTCAAAGCTATCAGTTGAAAAGTTTTGGAACTCATCAACAAACAGACAAAAATCTTTTCTCTTATCTTCCGGAGTGTCTACACGACTCATTGCTGCAGCCTGAAATTTCATAACAAAGATCATACCTAGCAGTTTCGAATTCAACTCGCCCATTTTCCCCTTAGAAAGATTCACAAGTAAGATCTTGTTATTATCCATTATCTCTCTAATATTGAAACCGCTCTTCGTCTGTCCCAATACATTCTTCATCATGGTATTCGAAATAAATGGCCCCCATTTAGACACAAACCAAGTCGTTACTTCGCCAGCATCGTTACTCTTCTGCGTAGCCGGAAACTCTTTTGTCCAATAATCATATACTTGTCTATCCGTTACGTACTTAAGTTTCGCTTTTACAAATTCAGGATCAATAAAAACTCTAGGAATATCAATAAAGCTTGCTCCATTAGGATCACTCATGAGAAGAAGTGCCGCATTTCTAAACATGTGCTCACCCCTAGGCCCGAAAATACCTGTATGTCCAGGGTCGTACAAGCTATAAAGCATATTAATTCCCTCTTGAACAATAAAATCCTTTTGATCAGATGTCTGAAATTCAAACATATTCATGCCAATCGGATTCTCCATATCACCAGGATCAAAATATATTACATCGTCTATTCTCTCTTTCGGGACCATAGAGAGCAACTCTTCTGCTACGTCGCCGTGAGGATCGATGAATGCAAATCCTCTTCCCTCCTGCATATCTTGATAGGCAATATTTCTCAAAAACTTCGATTTACCCATACCAGTCGAACCAATTACGTAAGTATGTCGTCGTCTGTCCTCAACCGAAAGTCTGATTTCTTTTTTCTCTCCTCTAAATTCATTAATACCAATCAGCACTCCATCTTCAACTAGTTTAGCCGGGCCTTCAACCTGCTTCGTCAATTGCCTCATCACCTGGCTTGTTGGGATTGCATTTTGCTCAGGTAAATGAAAAACACTCGCAAGTTCCACGCTATTCAAAACATTGCTCACTAAACCTAATGGAAAATCCCTAAAAATATAATCTCTTGCTAGCTTTTTTACGTCCTTAGACAACTCATACCTAAAGCCATTGTATGCAGGAGAATCAAATTGCGAGAAAGCAGTTACAACCCCGCCAGCTATCGCCTCTGCCCGAGCTTTTCCCTTGTCACTACTAGCAACAATTCTAATCAAAGTCTCAAATGCAGCATATTTTGTTTTTTCTTCAACCGCACCGATCTCGTCTTGCTGTATATTTGTCAAAACCTTTACGTCGCCACTACTCTTTCTTTCTTGTGCCTCCAACGGCTTCCAAAGTAGTTTAAAAATTTGTTCAAAACCATTCAATAATTTACCCAAGCCATGGTCAAATAATGCGTTCTTTTTCCCTTCCTTTACATTTTTTACCCAGTCTTCAGACTTTTTTATCCATTCATTATCTTTAGGTCTAAACATAACTTGAAGACCTAAGCCTTCACCTTCTTTTAGCGACGACATCGTATTGAGTAAAGCTACGCTAGCATCCCTTTTTGTTTCCTCGTAAGTTGCAATCGGAAAAACATACTCCCTTTTCAACACTAATTCGCCGCCAGCTACTCCATCTAGTTTAGCCGTCTTCGAAAATATATTCTCACGTTCCGTCTCCTCTAGTCTAGCCGTTGGATATGCGGAAATAATAGCTTGTTTTACAGTTTCTGTTAAAACCGCTGGCACAACCGCATAGTACTTTATTACCCCATTAGTTGCTACAATCTCGAAAGAAATATGCTTTTGTCCAAAAATTTTTGCGTTCCTCCCCTTTACTAATGTCGAGGAGATAATCGAATACATCACCTGGGCTTGGCTAACTGCCTCATTAACTACATCTCGTTCATCTCTACCACCTATCTGTATATCGGAAGTCGTCGGCGGTAAATGTATAAGCATGGCTATCATCTTCAGACCACGCTCGGCCTCTTTAATACTGCGCAATCGTTTTACGTTTTTAGCCCTAAGTAAAATTAACAAAAACAGGAGTGCAAAACCGCCAGCTATCAAACAAATGGTAGCAATACTCATGCCTTACCGCTCCCCTCGCGTACGCGCCCAAAAGCTTTCAAAATCAAAGTATCACTCATATCCTGGATTTTTACATTCAACATGTACGGGTCATCAGCGAAATCCTTCTCAATTTTACGTATCTCTTTTAGGCCCTCTTCGCCCATCTCTTTCTTTAAAGAAGTGTTATCTCTTGCTAAAGCGTCCGCAAACTCATTATACATATGCTTATTTTACCACGTCTAAGCTCTTTTGTGTATTAAAAAACACCCCAAAAAAACAAAAACAGATACTAACGCAAGCGTCGCAAAACTAACTGATCTGGTAACTAACAAAATTATCGGGCCAAAAGCAAGAACCATCGCGTACATATAAGTCTTGTTTTCGGAAGTCTTTCCTTTGCTCTTTTCCCTTAGTATTCTCTGAAAAATTTTTACGATCTCAATCATCACACCGAACAGAACCATAAAAACCATTGTAAAAAATACTAAAACACCGAAAACACCAGCTTCACGCGGTGTCGTATAGTTCAACATAAAAAGCAACCCAAAAAGTGACAAAACACTCAAAACAGGAATTATTCTACCACGCATGCATACATTGTAACACACTTACGCTTAGACGCATACAGTCGGTTTAGCCCCCAAGTAATATACATGGATCAAAGCAGGGGGATTAACCGGCAAAATAAACTTACTATAGGCCGCAATCCTATTCCCTGCTTCGAATCACTTGACCGCTCCACATATGTGGAGCACAGTCCTTGTTAATCAAGCTAATCGTTCTTTTTCTTTCTTAATGTGCTAATGATTATGCCTGCTAACGCGCTTCATTAAGTTGACGAAGCTCTAGGCAATTCCTAATTTTGTAATTTATGACTAGAAATTACCTTGTCGCACCGCCAACTCCGATCGTTATTTGTATTTCATTTTAATGTTCTCTTTTTAAATTTTTATTTTGTCTTTCGACTCTTTCAGTCTAGCACATTTTAAATTATAAATCAATACTTTTGATCAAAAATTTTAATGTCTTTTTTACAACAAAACCATTAAAATACCCTGTTATTTTAACATATACAGCATGTTGTACTTTTTACACAAATTACAAATCTATCTGGACCATCTAATTGTGGAAAACTCAAAAAAATTGTAAAAAATTTATGCAAAAAAGTGTTGACATGAGCATTTTGTTGCGCTATGATGGTAGTAGCTTTTGAATAAAAAAATTACTCAAAAGCCAAAAACAAACATTTTAGCCAAAAATAACTCCACACTCTACACGAAAAGACCAGTTTTCCTCGCAGTTACTGGTCTTTTCACTTTTCTACTTTTTCTTATAACAAAAATACACCTCTGTTATTCAGACGGTGTATAATTTTTTTATTCATTTCCTGGTGGAGCTGCCGGATACTGCCTCCGGGTCCGAAAAATCACTGGATACCATTCTACGTTCATAGTTTCTTGTTTTATCTCGGCGGATAATCCAAGGCGGCAAGGAACAAAACCTTGAAAAAGCCATGACATATTTTCGAGATTTTTCATGTCAAGGAAAACCCTTATCCCCGTTGTATAATAATCCACCTCCTACGGAGCCTTAGATGCGGACCAGCCTATAATAAAAAATTAGGCATAAGCAGGCATGTAAACTACACGCCTTGCAGTAGTGTTTTCAGCACTTATTTAACACTTACGGTGTTCAGTCGTAACGCATGATATCTGTTAATAATTCGTCTAAGCTTTGTCAGCCCCAACTATTCACATTATACCACAAATACAGACAAGAATCCATTCCCTCCATTCTACTTAACCTTGCGATTTTTCAACCTGTACCATAGTCTTATTCTATGATTGCAAAAACATACTCAGCCATTCCGTACGGCTACGATGGCCGCATCGTAGAAGTAGAAGGAGATATGAATAAAGGGCTTCCGGCATTCAATATAGTCGGAATGGCCAGCAAAACAATCTCCGAAGCTCGCGAACGCGTAAAAAGTGCATTAATGAGTTCTGACTTTTCATTCCCAGATAAGCGAGTGACAATTAATCTTGCTCCGGCCGATTTGCTAAAAGACGGATCTTATCTTGATCTCCCAATCGCGCTCACAATTATGGTTTTATCACGCCAACTTCTTCAGGAAAACCTAAGAGACAAACTCTTCGTCGGAGAATTGTCATTAAACGGATCACTTAGACCAGTACACGGTATAATCAACATCGTAGAAGCGGCACGCGCAACTGGTATAAAAGAAGTATACCTACCGATAAAAAACTTGTCTCAAGCTTCACTCGTGTCAGGAATAAACATTATCGGGGTGAAAGACCTTCGACAATTATTTTTGCATCTTAAGAAAGAACAGTTAATTGTTAACTCTCCAGAAAGTGTTGTAGAAAAAACAAAAACAGAGTCAAATACTCCAATCCTAGACCACGTTCGTGGCCAAGGTATAGCCAAACGTGCTATCTCAATTGCAATAGCAGGTCATCACAATATTCTTATTTCTGGCCCTCCAGGCGCCGGTAAGACCTTACTTGCGCGCGCTGCAGCTAATCTACTTCCGCCTCTCTCCGCAAACGAACAAATCGAGATCACAAAGATTCACTCGCTGGTTGGCGAAGTCTGCGATATAATACCTAGTCGGCCTTTTCGTTCTCCTCATCATACAGCCTCACCAGTTTCGATCATTGGCGGAGGAAAAAATGCTGAACCAGGCGAAATATCGCTAGCGCATCTTGGCGTCCTCTTTCTTGATGAGATACCTGAATTTCCCCGCTCGGTCCTCGAGTCGCTACGCCAACCACTCGAAGACAAAAAAATTTCAATCTCTCGAGCAAACTCAAAGACGACTTATCCCGCCGATTTTATGCTCATTGCAACCATGAACCCATGCCCATGTGGTTATTTAGGTGACCCGACTCACGAGTGTATATGCACGACCACGCAAATCAACGCGTATCAGAAGAAACTCTCCGGTCCGCTATTTGATCGAATCGATATGAATATTACCGTTTCAAAAGTCGAAAACTCCGATCTTCGATCACGCGGGCCGATTGAGCAAAAAGAACCCACTGAACATACTGTTGTAAAAAATAAAATAAAAGAGGCTATCGATCGCCAACGTACCCGATATAACCAATCTGGTATTTATAATTCTTCGCTTTCTTCCCACCAAGTATCAAATTTGCTTCGACTTACATCAGCCGCCGAATCATTACTCGAATCTGCATCCGCAAAACTTGATCTATCTGCTCGCTCATACTTTAAAGTAATCAAAGTCGCACAAACTATCGCCGACCTTGACGGAAACGACATAATTGACGTTCCGCATCTCACCGAAGCCCTCAGCTATCGGAAACGCTAAAGTAAAGACGCCGCCAAAATCCCCAATTCCACCCCTTGCAATATCAGAGATTTTTTGCTATAATCAAAAGATAAGGTTTAAGAGAAAGGACAACCCATTAGTAGAAACAACTCACGCACCAAAATCAACGGAGAAATCCGTTACCCAGAAGTTCGCGTAATTGGATCTAATGGAGAACAGCTTGGCATCATGTCAAGTCGCGAAGCCCAATTTCTCGCAAGGGATGCCGGAGTCGATCTCGTCGAAATCGCCGCCAACGCAAATCCTCCTGTCGTCAAGATCATCGATTGGGGTAAATACCAATACCAAAAGATGAAAGAAGAAGCTAAGAACCGAAAAAAAGCCCGAGAAAAACAATCCGAGCTTAAACAAATGAAAATCGGTCTTAAAATCAGCGACAACGACCTTAACATTAAAGTCCGTAAAATCAAAGGGTTCCTCGAAGACGGAGACCATGTCAAAATCATGATCATCTTCCGCGGTCGCGAAATGGCACACAAAGATTTAGGAAACGAACTTTTAAATAAAGTTCTTGCCCTTCTTGCAGATGATGCCATTGTCGAAGGTAAGCCCCAATGGAACGGACGCAACCTATCGGTCGGAATTCGGAAGAAGTAATTTCCTACTTCCACGATTCCCCGCTTGCACCTTTCACGGCACCATCTTTGTCGTAATCTAATACCAAATCTAACCTAAAGGAATATTTATGCCCAAACTAAAAACGCATAAAGGTACCGCCAAACGCGTCAAAATTAGTGGCTCTGGTAAAATCATCCGCGAACGCGCCTTTGGCAATCATATCCTCGCTAAAAAGTCGAAAGCCAGGAAACGCAACATGAAAACCGCCGCTACTATCGACGGTAAAATCAAGAAAAACGTTAAGACCGCTTTAGGAGTTTAATCATGAGAGTCAAACGTGGCGTTCCTGCCCATGCCAAACACAAGAAAACTATTGCTGCTGCCAAAAGCATGCAACATTACCGAACTCGCAGCTATCGCCTTGCAAAGCAAGGGGTCATCAAAGCTCTTCGCTATTCTTATCGCGATCGTCGCAATAAAAAACGCAATTTCCGTTCAATCTGGATCGCTCGCATCAATAACGCTTCTCGCGAACTTGGTCTTTCCTATTCGCAACTTATAGCTGGTATGAGGAAAAAAGGAATTAATCTTGATCGCAAAATCCTTGCCGATCTTGCCGTCAATCAACCAGAAGCCTTCAAAGCAATCGTAAATACAGTGAAGGAGAATTAAGAATATGGCAATCTGCGAAATCACCGGTAAAGGCAAAATGTATGGCCACAATGTTTCTTTCTCCCAAAGAAAGACTCGTAAGGTCTTCAAGCCTAACGTTCAAAAACGCACTCTCGTAATCAACGGACAAAAAGTCCGAGCCAATGTCTCTACGTCTGCGCTTCGAACGCTCAAGAAAAAAGGACTAATTAGTTCGCCAGCTGCAAAAGCTACTAAGACAAATTAGTTTCATAATCTTTATATATAATATATACAAAAATCCCCCTAGGGGGATTTTTGTAAGCCATCAATAAGCCGGATTCTGTAATTCTCTAAAGAGAACTAGCAATCATCTATCTAGGTACTTAGTTGCCCAAGTACTCTCGCGGTAAACGTGCATCCTCGAGCCAAGGTATATAGCACTCCTTGCAGCAAGTAGGGTTTGCCTCCAATACGTGTCACCACGCACTGCTGTGAGCTCTTACCTCACTCTTTTCACCCTTACTACCTTCGCCAGACATTCTGACAACCGTAGCGGTTCGGTTTCTGTGGTACTTTCCCTACCCTTACAGGCGGTCGCTGTTAACGATTACTTTGCTCTATGCTGTCCGGACTTTCCTCTTGAATAAATCCAAGCGATTGCTTTTCAAGCTCTTGGTTATTTTATCACATCCATGTCGAAATGTCTATCTATAGCCATGTTTGCTTCTTCATCGGCCGCCCCATTCTGTTCTCTCTTCACATGTACAAATGAAACCGCATCAAAACCATTTGCAACTTTTTTTCTAATATCAGCATATATGGGCAACAAATCCCGGTTCTTTATCTTATAAATACCGTTCATCTGATTTATCATCATAAGATTATCTCCGATAAACCTCACCCGCTTTAAACCTAACTCAATCGCTTTATCTACGCCTTCTCTCAAAGCGTAATACTCAGCTACTCGGCTAGTTGCGAATCCGACAAATTCACCACCTCTCAAAAGTACTTCTCCATTTTCTCCAACAATATAATATCCAATTCCAGATGGTCCAGGATTTCCCCTACTACTTCCGTCTACGTAGACTGTGGCCCCATTTACGGCTTCTCGATAATTACTAGATTCAACCGTAAAACCAAGCTCGTCTTCCCTTTCTCCCTCAAGATCCAGAACTGAACTCGTTGCTTCATCTACCCTTACTTTCGACAATTCATTCCGTTTCAAAAACTTATACGCCGAATACCTTTCATTTGGCTTAAGTTTTGTTGCATCTATAACACTTATTTCATAGACAATATACAGATTCGCCATTTCACTCGTCCCAGAAAACGCTAAGAATGTCACGACGTCTTTCAGCTTAACTTCTTTTACATCTACGCCAAGATACTCCAATGCCGTACGAGACATTGCTTCTTCTGGCTGCTCTCCGAATTTTATTTTTCCCGTCGGCAACTCCCAAAAAACAGGCTCCGCGTTTCGGCCTGTTCTTCTTTTCATCAAAAGCACTTCCCCATCTCGTTCCAATATACCAACTACTCGAATTCGCTGTTTCATCCCACCACTTTCAAATCAAAATAGGTGCACCTTCATCGGCCTGTTTTCCCTGCTGATTTGCAAGGTGGGTAAAATCTTATGCGCAGCTTCCACGGAAACTTGCCACGAAATCCCTTTAACATGACTATACAGAGAAAATCATGCTACCGGTGAAGGTACATCTCCATTATAACAGTTCACCTTCCAATAATCCAGTGGAATCCATTTAAAATCCAACTCATCGCCCCAGACATTACTGAAGAAAAAACATTTCCCCCCAATAGAATCAATGCATATATAATAACAATACCCACAGGTTCAATTCTTTCCATAAACTCTCTCACCTTATCTGGCATTAACGCATATAAAACTCTTGATCCATCAAGCGGTGGGATAGGTATAAGATTAAAAACGCCAAAACCTAAATTAACGTAAACCATATTTACAATTAGTGAACCAAGAATTGTCCCCGAATCCACAGCACCACACCAACTCCAAATCAAATAGCCAATAAAAGCAAGAATAAAATTCGTAAGCGGACCAGCCAATGCCACTAAAGCCATACCCCATACCCCCCACCTTAACCTATGTGTATTCACCGGCACAGGCTTTGCTCCACCAAATACCACTCCGCCCAATAAAAACGAAATCAGCGGTAAAACCACCGACATGAAAGGGTCAAGATGTTGCAAAGGGTTCAAGGTCAATCTTCCATCTTCTTTCGCCGTTGTATCTCCTAGCCAATAGGCCACGCCACCATGGGCAAGTTCATGCAAAACCATAGAAAAAACAATAACAATCAGAACCGAAACCACCCCAACTATGCTCATTCCACCTCCTTTTTTAGTTCAAAACAATAACTTCTAATGAAGTCGGAAGAGAATCCAAACTTTTAATCTTGTATTTCTTCTCTGTTCTTGCAGAAACCTTCAATTCGGACACCATTCCATCAACATTCCCCATCGAAACCACAACCTTTGGATCTATTTCCCTTATTGCTCTTACTGAAGAAGTACAAAGAACATTTGCTACGCCTAAATCATCAAGGCCTTCTTCAATGCCACCAATGATCCCAATGTGTACTCCTCCAATCTCTGCATCATAGATCACCTTGTCATTACCAACACTGATACCACGAATGGTGACATCCCCAATTTCAAATTCACCAGGGCCGTGAATCGATCCAACGGATAGATTACCAGAAATAATCGATTCCGCTACATCGAACGTTACTGTTGTTTTCTTTGTAAGAATCGTAATCTTATCAGGACTCTTACTCTCAATCTCAAACATCTTTCTAGCCTACTCCTTTATTATTTTATCAGGATCAATTAGTTCACTTACGTCCATCTCCAAAATATCCAACACAAACCTATCACGCACACTTTTCCTATATAAAAAATCTTCAACCGTAAAAATAACATAATTCAAAGGTTTTCCAACTTTCTTTTCAACGAGTTCAGCCCAATGTGTTAGTTTTTTCGTCTTGTCATCGCCAACTATCAAAAGATCCACACCCTCCTGCCCAGGAATTCTATTTGTCAGCATCATTGCGGCCAAGTATTTTTTCACTGGTCTAACATATTCTTCCCAACTGCTTTCTTTGACATCGCGATCTTTGGAAGAATTCACTCTCTTGGAAAAAATCTCCTGCAAAGCATGGGCATACGGATGCTTCATATTTGCAGAGTAGTATACCTTATTGTCAAAAGTCTCATTTTTAACAACACCCACGCTCTCTAGATTTAAGAGCTCACGGCGCACAGAATTAATCTGCTCTTCAATCACGCGCGTAATTTCCCGAACATAAAAAGACTTGTCAGTATTTTCAAAAAGCAAATTCAAAAGCTTAGCCCTCGTCTTTGAACCGAACAACTTTTCAACCGGTGAACTATTTTCCTTGCTCATTCTGAATACATTTTATCACAGCCGGTTTAATTTTATCAAGCGGGAGCCACACAATATTTTTGTTTCTCTTAAACCAAGTCATCTGCCGTTTCGCTAAGTGCCAATCATCAATAACATTTAGTTCAATAGCTTCATTGCGCTCTAACTCGCCCGTCATATATTTCCATGCAAATTGATACACGTCACTCTTTAATGCCTGATTATTCCATCCATAATTGTTTACTAACTGCTCAGTCTCCGTAAATAACGCATTACTAAACATTTGATCAGCGCGTTTTGATAGTCTCCCTCTAAGCTCTTCAGGTTCCCATTTAATCCCAAAAACTCTATAGTTTGCACACATCTTTTGCCTGTCAGGATATTTCTCGATATCATCCTGTACAAGACTGCCTATTCGACCGTTCAAATTTTTTATACACTCGCCACGATCGTTGTCATAACCTTTACTCTTCGACTCAAACTTATAATCGTAAATCAACGCGTCTATATATAGTCCAGTACCCCCCACTACAATAGGCACTCCACCGCGCGCACTAATCTCCTTTATTTTTTTCTCCGCGTACTCTTTCCAATCTGCAACAGTAAACCTTTCGCCAGGCTTCACTAGGTCAAATCCCCAATGTTTGATCCCCTCTCGTTCGTCCATAGATGGCTTAGCGGTGCCAATATCCATCCCCCTATATACCGTTCTTGAATCCGCAGATATGATCTCGCCTCCAACCTCTTTCGCGACTTCGATAGCAACCCCAGTTTTCCCACTCCCAGTAGGCCCTACAATGACCGGTATAATTCTATTCATGGTCCTTCACTTTTTAAAAATATAAGAAAAGAGAATGCTACAACTTACCAAGATATTCAGTCAGCCTATTCAATGAAATAACTTCTTCTTTGTCCTTCAATCGAACAGATATCTTACGCTCCTTCGCATCCTTCTCGCCCACAATCAAAACAACTGGCACTTTCATAGATACAGCTCTACGAATCTTCTTTCCTAGAGAATCATCACTATCATCCACTGCATATCTTAGTTCATTACCACTTACCGGTTCATTTAGAACCAACGTACTAAGTGCCTTACGAATCTCTCCTACATATTTTTCGACTTTATTATTAACAGTCAAAACTCTCACTTGTTCAGGAGCTATCCAAAATGGGAACCAACCAGCAGTATGTTCAATAAATACCGACATGAACCTTTCTATGGAGCCCAATGTTGCATGATGGATCATCACTGGACGTTCTTTTTCGCCTTTTTCGTTCACAAATTCCAACCCAAACCTCTCTGGTTGAACAAAGTCCAATTGAATCGTAGCTACCTGATGCTCACGTCCAATTGCATCTTCCGCCATAAAATCAATCTTTGGACCATAGAAGGCAGCCTCGCCCTCCATTTCAAAGAAATCCAAACCGTTATCAACCGCGGCTTGACGAATCTCCTTTTGCGCCATATCCCAAAGCTTTTTATCCCCAAGATACTTGTCTTCATCAGAACGATACGACAAACGAGCTCTGAGCTTCATCATCCCCATAGTCGAATAAAACTCTTTCACGATTGAAACAAGATTCGCAATTTCATCTTTGATCTGCGTAGTACGGCAAAAAACATGGCTATCATCTTGGGTTAATGAACGAACTCTAGAAAGACCACCAAGTTCACCAGTTTTTTCATCACGATAATCAGTAGTCGGCTCCATATACCTCACTGGCATATCACGATACGTCCTCGGCCTACTCGCATATATCTGCGTATGATGCGGACAGTTCATCGGCTTCAATGCGAACTCTTCCCCGTTCACTTGTGAATGAACCATAAAGAGCTCGTCGCCAAACTTCGCATAATGCCCCGAAGTTTTATAAAGATCAACCTTAGTAATATGCGGAGTCCAAACCCGCTCGAACCCAGCCCTTTTGCGCAAACTCAGAGAGTATTCCGATAATAAATCACGAATCAAAGTCCCTCTTGGCGTAAACATCGGAAGGCCAGCGCCAACTAAATCTGAAAAAGTATAAAGATCCAATTCTTTCCCAAGTTTTCGATGATCACGAGCCTTAGCCTCTTCTTGTCGCCTCAAATACTCATCTAGTTCGTCCTGCGTTCCGAATGCCACCCCATATATTCTGGTCAGCATTTGGCGTTTCTCGTCTCCACGCCAATACGCGCCAGCAACCTTCAAAAGCTTAAAGGCACCAATTTCTTTTGCATTTTCAACATGCGGCCCTTTACATAAGTCTTCAAATACAACTTTCTCCTGAGAATCGATCATAGTGTAAAATGATATTTCTTCACTCGCCGGAAGTTCATCAATTAGCTCCCTCTTCAAACTCTGTTTTCTCTCGATTGCCCAATCTAGCGCATCGTTACGGCTTCTCTTGTCTCGCTCCATTCTGAAGCCACGTTTAATAATTCCGCGCATTCTCTTTTCAATCTTTCCTAGATCCTTCTCGGTAATCTTTTCTGAACCAAAATCCATATCGTAATAAAAACCATCTTCAATCGCGGGTCCAATCCCAAATTTTGTTGTTGGATAAAGCTCCAAAACCGCTGCCGCAAGAACGTGGCTGAGCGTATGGCGCATAGTTTCTATTTTCTCTGAGTTGTTCATAGCTTTATCCTTTCTTTATCCCAATATTCTACCATATTATTCAGCGGTTTTAAAGCAAAACAAGAATAAGCAATCTAACTAAACCATTAAGCAAAAAGATTCATCATCTCCAGATCACAGTGCATTTTTGTTGAAAAAGGCATAAAAACCCTCTATCTTACGATGGATTTAACAGAATTACGAGATAGAGAAAAAATAATAGCTAATCCCTAAACCGTTTGGTTGGACTTAATTCGCTAGGTATTAACAGTTTATAAAAAATATATAGAAAAGACTACGAAATATATTATGATATAAACATGAGCAAGGCAAAATTTATTAAGGCGACAGGTAATATGCATTTTAAAGAAATGAGAGAGTATGCTCACGAAGAATTCGTAAAATTGGTAAAAAGCTTAGATGAAGAACAGTTATTGCAATTAAGCGCCAATCATGGTGGATATCCGGTGTTATTTAGGATGGCCCTTGATAAAGAATTGAGCCACATCCCATTTATTCAAACTGGAGCATCGGTCATTGTTAGAAATGAGTCTGGCAGAATACTATTACAGCAAAGATCCGATAATAGCTTATGGGGGCTACCTGGCGGATGTCAAAATCTAGGAGAAAGATTAGAAACAACCGCCATAAGAGAGCTATACGAAGAAACTGGCATAAAAGCGTCAGAAGAGGATTTAACATTGCTAAATACTTTGTCTGGTGAGTCCAGAAAAAGAATTTATCCCAACGGAGATATTGTGTACAACAATACCTCTCTGTACTTATTAGATGTTAATTCAAAAAACATAACTATTAAAATGGATTCTGAGTCCATTAGATTAGAATTCTTTGATATTGATAGTTTACCAAAAAAAATACATGATAAAGATATGATTCTAGAATACATTAATCATATTTCCGGAATTGACATTTATCAATAGATTTATCGTTTAGCAAGTATAATACCAACAATTTAACAGCGAAGATAGCGATGCATTAGTATCAGGAAAGTTTCGGAAATTTAACAGTCAAAACTATAGAGGTAAATTAAGAATTTAGTATGTTTTTTGTTGCAAAAATGACACAAAAATAACCCTCTTTAACGAGGGTTTTAATAGGCATTTATAGATTAAAAACAGCTGAAAATCATTCTTAACCTGAATGGTGGGTCGCAAGGGGCTCGAACCCCTGACCTCCTCGGTGTAAACGAGGCGCTCTAGCCAACTGAGCTAGCGACCCACACGTCCCATACATTATAACTCAATTCCCTTATTATATCCATAGCAAAAGTGCTATAATAAGCTTATGTTAAGCAAAATAAGAAAAAACCGTATTAAGTCATCAATCGCAATAGCCGTAGCCACATTCATTGCGGCTGCAGTCATTTGGCCTCTCTTTGACTTTCTCTGGAGCAGCTTAATATCGCATGGTGACTTTGTCTATACTCTGAAGGATTATATCTTAGAACCTATCGCATTCGGTATCATCTTTGGGATCATTTCATTCTTTACATGGAAACCAGAAACAAAGCTTGAAAAAAAATCCAAAAAGAAATAACCTCCCTACTACGTTCATGCTACATGCTGCATTAAATATCGTATTCTTTCATCTCCGCATTTTTAAAATAAACCTCATGGAAATCAGTTTCATCCGTATAACCAACAATATTATAATGTAATGCTTTAAGCAAGCTACCGTGTGCTACCACAGCAATGCAGTAGTCAGATGGATATTCGTTTAATACATCATTTAAGAACTCTTTCGCACGTGCTAGAACATGTCTAGCTGGCTCGTATCCTCGTTCGCCCCAATTAAGCTTGATATCCCAAGTATCGATGTCTCCAGCAGAGTCTTCCCAATCTTTTACCAACATCCCCTCAAATTCTCCGAAATCCCGCTCAGTAATTCGTTCATCGAACACAATTCCGCACTTGCCATCTATAATAATCTCTGCAGTCTCTCTCGCACGTTTCAGAGGGGATGCAATACAAATGTCAAACTTAACTTGGGAAAGTTTATCACGAAGTAATTTTGCTTGTCTTCTACCGTCTTCATCGAGCAATACGTCTATTTTTCCTTGAAGCCTTCCGTCTTTATTCCACTCCGTCTCGCCATGTCTAATCAAGTACAACTTCATTTCAATCTCCTAATCCTTTTGCCAATCAGCCCAACCGGTCTCTTCTCAAAAACAATCTCTGGCCACATCGTCACATCTTTCGGGGTCACATCATAATACGTTGCATATATTTCATCAACAGAACAATACAACGCATTGTTCATATCAAAACCAAGTCTTTTACAGACACTAATAGTTTTGCTAATTGTTGGTCCCTCAACCTCAACATATGTCGGCAGAAATGGCCAAGTATCTATATCAATCTCTACGTCCCCCAATTCCCAGGTCTCTCGTAATGACTCTTCATACTTTTTCGCTTTCAATCCGCATTCCTTTAAAAACAAAATGGCTCTATCATAATCACCAACAATCACATTGACTTCTTTAGCACCGGTAATCGTCTTGTCATCAAACCTTTTATAAGTCGCCACAATCTTATCACCCTCATCCCGCACTCTAGCAAACGCGTGCGGACCTTGATCAAAAACGACACGTTTCATTAATCGTTCCTTTACGACTAACTTCGCGTTAAGATTCTTTAGTCTATTTCTAAAACCATCCTTGTCAATCCCTAAGAAAACGGCTTCAATTTCAGGCTTCATGCAGCTCTACCTCCTCAAACCTCCATTTTTGCTTTACGCTAGGGTATTTCTCATGGTCAACCTCAGATAGAAACATCTCTAGCGGACGAATATATAATTTACCATTGTCGTATAATTGTCTGTAAACCACATATTCGCTTAAGTCCTCAGAGTGAATCGCAGTTTCCTCGACAAGATAGAATTTACCTTTAAAATGCTTATACACACCGTGTATTTTTATTTTACGCCTCATGTAAAAAACTTGCTCACCTCCTTTTGCTCAAATTCTCAACCATTCTATAATTGTTCTCATTATATCATACGCAACAAAAAACTATCTCGGCCAAGCCCTTGGTCTTTATTAATTGTTTACTCCATGGTGAGCCATAAAGGAATCGGACGTCATCGGAAGGAATGTATAACCATTCGCTTGTCCATACTGTATTATTCTTTCCACTGCATCGACCGAAAAACCCTTAACGTCATGTTGCAGCACCACAGATCTCCCTTCACTCAACCTGTAGACCACGTTTTCGAAAACTTGATCTGCTGTCGTAGCGCCACCAGCATCACCAGAAGATACATTCCAATCAGCATAGTTAAAACCGCGTCGTTCTACTTCAGCTGTCAAATAACTCATTATTTTCATCCCCCCATCATACAGCGCGCTAACGGTATTCGAACTCCCACCCGGGAATCTAATCAAAGACGGAGCATACCCTGTAATTCTCTGCACTCTATCGCGAATCGCATATAAATCCGCAAAATAATTATCTACATTTGCATAAATGTATGCATAACTATGCGAACTTGAATGTAAAGCTACAGTGTGTCCTTCATCAAACTCTCGTTTAATAAGAGCATCATCGCCACTCCCTGTCACAAAAAAAGTGGCCTTTACTCCATATTTAGCGAGAATATCCAATAATCTATTCGTGTACGCATCGCTCGGACCATCATCGAACGTTAAATAAACAATTCTATTACCATTATTCGGATCCACTACCCTAACCGTCCTTATCGCCTCACTCACGTTACCGGCAGAATCTTTTGCTCTGTATTTTACTTCATACACCCCAGCCGCAGCGATATCCACAACGCCTTCTGTCGTAAGATCTATATTGTCGTCACAATTATCTACCGCACTCGCACCAGCTTCCTCATAATCAACCCCTATCACCATCGTTCTGTTTTCGTCCCCAATCAAAGTTATTACTGGAGCAATTAAATCTTCGACCACGCCCCTAACCTTCTGCTCTGTCTTATTACCACTTGAGTCTATTACGCTTATCGTCACGACATCTCCACCATCAAACTTCATCTCGATATTCTCGCTCAAATCGCCGTCATAATTATCCGTTGCTTCCATTCTAATCCTCGAAATTTTACCATCCGGACACACAGAGATCTTCCTCTCAAGTTGCCCCACTTTACTTTCACCACTATCTTCAACATTTTCGAACTCTGTCAATACTAGAGTAGGTGCAGTATCATCGACAACCTTCACCACCGCTTTTCTTTCAGTCGATCTCGAACCATATGATGCCCTATAAATAAGCTGATATTCGCCTAATTCACCCGTATCAACTTTTCCATCTACGCTTATATCAACATCTTTACAACTAATAATATTCCCATAACATATTTTGCCATTGCTATAATTAAACTCATCTTCGAATTCAACTCTAACCTCCTGTTTAAAACCATCAAATCTAAACTTTGGCCAAAGAGTCAAGAAAGTAATAACGGCCACAAAAGACGTACCAAAAACAAACAATAAAAGCTTCAAGCGCTTTTTTCGTAATGTAATAACCTTTTTTTTGCTACATCCACGAGATGTAGTAGCTCTCTTCTCCTTTAATACCTCGCCCTCGTCCCCTAGACCACTACCCTTCTCTCTTAATTCGATATTATCCTCTTCACGTATAGTCGTCTTTTCTTCTCTTGCTTTACCTTTTACTTCCTTCTTTGCTTTTCTATTCTCCTTGTCATGCGCCACAGACTTCGATTCTTTGAGGACAACAAGCTCTGTCTTCTTTGTGACCTTTTTTTTCGGTGCTAAACTTTTCCCATTCTTCGGCTTATTTTTCTTATTTTGTTTTATCTCTCTGTTTTTAGCGGTTTTCGCTTTACTCATGCTAAGCTAATTATACACCAATCTCAAATCATCCATAAAAAAATACAAAGACACACTACTAGACCACTCCAACTATTATTCTAATGCCAAACTCATCCTGCAATTCTTTCTCAATCTCTTTGCTTAATCTCTTGAAATCGCCCATCGCCATCCTCGATTCAACTTCAATTTTCACCGCTCCAAATGTATTCTCAGGGCCATACTCATGCAACACTAGCTTGCCCACTCTAATCACTTCGCCATGGCTCTTAATTCTTTCACGAATCCTCTTTACTAACCTCACGTCCGTACGACGACCAATTACATCTGCCATCCCATCAGTAATAATCGCTATTGCACTACGAATAATAAATACCGAAATAACCAATCCGATCCATCCGTCAATAGAGACACCAAACATAAGACTCACGATAGCCCCAACCAAGGTACCAACCGTTAATAATGCATCAAACATTGCGTCAACGCCAGATGCCTCCAAACTTCCAGATTGCGTTTCCCTTCCAACGCGTTTGAAAAACCTAGCTAACAACAACTTTAAAACTACCGAAACAATAACCACAACAAGAGTCACGGTTGTATAACTCACCGTAGTAGGCTTCCCAATCTTTGGCGCACTTCCTATAATCGCAGCAATCCCAACGCACAAGATAATCACACCTACGACCACTTGCGCAAGATACTCAATCCGCCCATGCCCATGTGGATGCTCGCGATCCGGTTTCCTGTGTGCTAATTTCGTCCCAACAAACGTCACAACGGAACTAAGCACATCGGTTATATTATTTACAGAATCGGCTATTATAGAAACCGACCCAGAAGCACCTCCTACGATCGCCTTCGCTATCGCCAAAAGCAAATTTAAGACAATCCCCAAACAACTCGCACGATAAATCCGATTTAAACGATTATTCATACCACCATTATAGCATTTAGTTCAGCGTTTACGCTTTAATGGCAAATCAAAAGCTACTCAACAGAAATAATTTTGCCCTTATTCCCATTCGGAAGAACATATTCATCACCAGCTTTTCGTCCAAGCATCGCCTTACCAATTGGGCTCTCGTTTGAAATTTTCCCCTCCAAAGGATTAGCCTCCACAGGACCAACAATCGAATAGGTATACTTCTTTCCGCCAAGGCTAACAGTCACCTTCGCGCCAAGCCCAACCTTTCCATGCCCACGATTTGCAATTATCTTCGCGCTCTTTAAAATATTTTCAATCTCACCAATTCTACGCTCATTAATCTTTTGCTCGGCTCGCGCTGCTGAGTAGTCTTCATTTTCAGACAAATCCCCAAAAGCTCGCGCCGTAGCAATCTTCTCGATTATGGCATCACGCTCCTGGATTCGACTCTTTAATTCCTTTTCGAGCTCGGCTTTTCCCTCTTTAGTAAGTTCGACTGTCTTTTTCATGAAACCTCCTTCAGGAAGCTTAATCTTTTTTGAATTAATACTCAATCGAGTTTACAAAGACTCCAAGAATTTGTCAATAGAAGCACGTTCGACATCGCCCGTCATTCTGTTTGAAATCTCAACTTCATTTTTCTCAAGTGTCCGATCAGAAATAACCACACGATACGGAATACCCATAAGCTCTGCATCCTTCATTTTCTCTCCAAATCTTACATCTCTATCATCCAATAGTATCTCGCCCTTCTTTCCAAACTGTTCATAGACCTCATTCGCTTTCACGGTGCCATTTTCACCGACTGCAACTACATAATACTTAAATGGGGCAATCTCTTTTGGCCACACCAGGCCCTTATCATCAGCAAATTTTTCAACAATCACACCCATTACTCTACTTACGCCAATTCCATAACAACCCATAAACACAATTTTTTGTTCACCGTCTTTACTCTGATATTTCAAACCTAAAGGCTCACTATATTTATACTTAAGAGTAAATATGTTCCCCACCTCGGCCCCATTATCTTCGATCAACTCTTCACGCGAAACACCAAGATCGCTCAAGACTTCAGGTTCTAAAACTTCCTTATTTAAAACTACAGTCTTATTCTCGTTGTAATAAACCGTATCCTCACCAACGGGCAAAAGCGTTTGATACTCATGCGAATATTTAGAAAAAACGCCACCACTCGCAAAAGTCTCAAAAGTATCCTCACCGATGCCCAATCTATCAAAAATACGTTTATAAGCGCCCTCAACTTCTGCATAGATGCGTTTATGATCGTCCTCGTCTGTCGTAAAGCTATACAAATCCTTCATCAAAAATTCGCGCGTCCTAAGAATCCCGCTCTTCGCTCTTAACTCATTCCTAAATTTTGTTTGAAACTGGTATACCAATGTCGGAAGATCTCTATAGCTCGAAATATAATCCCGCATCATATTTGTAAGCGGCTCTTCATGAGTCGGAGCAAGGCCAAGTTCTCCGCCCGCTGATAGTTCCGTTTTAAACCACACGTCCATCTTCTTCGAATCCCATCTATCAGTTTTCTTCCATGGCTCAGGATTTTGAAGAGCGGTCAACTGCAATTCCTCGGCACCGATCGCATTTAATTCTTCCCTAATCACTTGCTTTATCTTCTCGATCACTTTAAGCCCAAGTGGTAAATAATCATACACACCAGCCATTTCCTTATGGATATACCCAGCACGAATCAAAAGTTGTGCGTTCTTTGCCGTCTCGTCTTTCGGAGCATCACGCAACGTTTTTACAAATGTTTTTGATAATCTCATAACCCCTCAATTATAACATAATCACACGAAAAACGCCCCCGAAGGAGCGTACGTAAATTTTTTACTCTTTGATAATGATTTCCACCTTCTCGCCCTTTACTTCCTTCAGGGTAACAAGCAATTTCTCTCTGCTGTCTGCGCGTTCACGGAAAACGAAGCACGGTGCGCGATGCGCGTATGTACGGATCTCGTACAGTCTGTAGAAGGTGACCCCCAGAAAGATGTCGCGGAAATACCCCACATGAGTCCCATCGGCGAGCCAACCCTTGTCACGCACTTCTGCGAAAGTCGCCAATTTGAAGCAAGCCTTGGCATAACTGTCTGCATCTGAAGTATCCAGGTCAGGAAACTCGAACTTCATATAGTCAGTTCCCTCATTCCACGTGACCACCACGCGGAACTCTTTGCCATTTCCATTCATCGAAACATGCCCCCTTTATCCTATTCAAGAGTAAACGAAAGAACAGGCCAGTCTTACAACCAGCTTATCCCTTCATTATAACACAAAAACTCAAAAAAGTAAAGTAAGACCTTATGCAAAACGTCACTCTATTGTTTCACGACTTTCTTGGTTACATCAAAATTCTCCATATATTTTCCAATCAATAATCTCGTTTGTGAATAAAACGCCGCTGCAGAAGAGTAAACCAACGCAATTATAGGTGCCAAAACCCATTGCAAAACCATCATAATCTTCTTGCTTTTCCTATATCTCTTCGGTCGTTCGGGCAACATCCTTAAGCTCATCAAAATCGTTATAAAGATGCCGAAACTCGCAACCGTCTGCACTACAGATACAACCATAGGAAGATTAAACACAGTCATGCCCCTATCAGATAAATTCATAATCATCGGTACCCAACCGCCAAAAGCCACGATCGGCGCAATCATCGCCCCAGTCACATGCGAATCAAGTAATCTAACAAACTTTGGAAAAGTCTTCCAAAACGGCACTTCTCTTTTCTTATCGAAAAGCAAATTTCCAGCATACGCGACATCGCTTGCGCCGTAATCCCAACGTCTAAGTTGGATAAACTGTGCCTTTAGGGTTTCTCTGATGGTATCGTTGAGAACGGCGTCTTGCCCAATCGGCACTCTCACAGGCACCACATCATAATTACCCTTGAAAAAGAAATAGCTCCTCCAATACTGATGCCCATCCTCAACAATAGTACGCTTACTCCAATAATTCATATCCTCAAGCGCAGCCAACGGCTGAGAGTGACTAGCAAAATTCCTCAAAGCATGTGGACGCATAGTTTGAATTACATTAAAGAAAGAATTTGAAACAGCAATCACCCTCATTGGTGCAGCAGCATCCCAGATATTGTTAGTAAACACGCAAATCGGCTGATAACTTCTATGCTGTCGCTCCTCATTGTCTCTAACGCAAAACTCATAGGTCAAAGCATCCAAGTATCTTTCGCTAACACGATTATCACTGTCGATCGTCGTTACCATTACATTCTCTCTCTTTATATGCTTTTGAACAATATATTTACTCAAAGCTTCACCCGCACAACACAAGTTTGGGCCTTTACCTTTTATCTCGCCCTTCAAACCATCGGGATGTTTAACAAGGATGAAATCCTTAAAAGTATTCTTAAACATCTTTTTTAATTCGCCCACAGTCTTTTCAATTTCATCACCACCACGTTCCTCATACCCAAGAATAAAAATTATACGATCATTTGGAAAACTTGTATCCTTAACAGCCTCAATACTTGGCTTCATCGTCTCGATCCCCTCATTATAAGCTACCATTATGACTGCCTGATAGACCTCACTCGGCTTCAAAAATCTATCCTTTGCGTTCGAGTCACTCGAAATGCGCTTCAAATTCGCAACATGCTCATAAAAATTGTACTCAGCAAGGCTCTTATCATGTAATCGCTCGTATGCTGCATGCGGGTCTTCCAAATCATTGCATCTACCTCTCCAATCAACTTTTTCGGCAGCACGCATTGTATTAAACCCTCCATATGTCCGAAATGCGATTCCGACCGCCTTTACCAATGTCATAGATATAATCGATATCAAATACACGGCGCCCGCTATTGGGCTGAAGTACGACAGCACGAATAATAGTATTACTCCGACATAAGAAATCGCTCCTGGTAGAATCTCCAGGAACCTATACTTACGCGTCCGCTTCCCCAACGGAATCTCAAGATTCCGCTTCATCTATATCTCCCCAAGTAATCTCAAGAGTAGAATAAAAGCCCCTGCGGCAACCATCATCGAAATCATCACCATCGTCAACGCAAAACCCTTCCCTCTTCTTTCGAAAGCTTGTATCGCAAACAGATTATGAAAAACTCCAAGCACAACTCCCAAAATTGGGAATACGATCATTTCCGACCAACCACCAGTCCTATAGCCACCAGAATTCCAAAGAGATAAAGGATCATCTCCAACAAATTCGCCGATATCCGAATACCCAATATACATAGTGCTTCCTCCAGCTTTAAAATGGAGAAAAGTATGCAAAACCAACACCAGTCCCATAATAAAGAGTACAAACATTAAAGCCAATAATCCCTTCTCGTCCCTAAAAATCTTCCTAAACCCCGCACGAACATCTTTCATAGTACTTATATTATATCATATATATTTAACCCTTGAAATAAAACGCTTTTTAATATATAATCACCTCTAAATGGATTCGTAGCTCAGTTGGTTAGAGCGCTGCCCTGTCACGGCAGAGGTCGCGAGTTCGAGTCTCGTCGGATCCGCCAGAATAAAAGACAACCCCGAAAGGGTTATTTTTTATTCTACCAATTCCCTATTGACAACAAAAAACAGTTCATTGTATCATTGTATTATGCAAGTGACACAATCAAAAGTAAATTCTTTCCACTTTGATTTCAGCAGCGGAAAGTCGATCTATCTCCAGTTAGCTGAAAAACTGGAACTCATGATCGTGTCTGGCGCCTATAAACCGGGCGAAAAACTTCCTCCGGTTCGCGATCTTGCGCTCAAGGCCAAAATTAATCCCAACACAGTTCAAAAATCTCTTGGGATCCTTGAAGACAAAAACCTAATTGCGACTGATCGCACCAACGGCAAATATGTCACAACAGATTTCGAACTACTGAAGACGGCCAAACTTGCTCTCGCAAAAAAATACACCACCGTGTTTCTCCATAGAATGAATGCTATCGGCCTCTCAAAAACCGAAACGCTTTCTATCTTAAAAGAAACTGGCACTAATCTCAAAGGAACCTCAAATGAAGAACTCTCCTTCTAATATACTTCTCGAGGTCTCTCATCTCGAGAAAACATTTAATAATAAACCCGCCCTAAAAGACGTTAACCTAGAGTTAAGATCGGGCAAAATTTATGGCCTACTTGGCAAAAATGGCGCGGGCAAGTCAACGCTTATCAAGATAATCAATGACCTCCTCGTTCCAACCTCTGGATCAGTCAAATTTAAAGGTAGTCCACTCGGCATAAAGTCAAAAGCCGCAATTTCCTTCCTTCCCGAACGCACATATCTCGATCAATCCACTACTATCAAATACAATCTCGATCTCTTCGAAAGCTTCTATAAAAACTTCGACCGCAAAAAGGCCACCAAGATGCTCGAGAATCTCGATCTCGAAGAGAATATGAAACTTCGCAAGATGTCTAAAGGCATGCAAGAGAAACTTCAACTCGTCCTCGTCATGTCTAGAAAAGCAAGCCTCTACATTCTTGATGAACCACTCGGAGGCGTCGATCCAGCCACTCGTGAATATATTCTAGATACTGTTTTAACTAACTTCACCGACAACTCTAGTATTCTGATATCCACCCACCTCATCTCGGACATCGAACGTATTCTCGACGAAGTAATATTCCTTGATCACGGAGAAGTCATCCTGACTGGAAATGCCGATAAACTTCGTGAGCAACATCACAAATCAATAGATGGAATCTTTAGGGAGACATTCAAATGTTAAGAAAGTTATTCAAGCTCGAATTCAAATGGGTAAACAAATTCATACCGTGGTTCGCACTAGGTGCTATCATTTTTGCACTCGGATCTCGACTCACAAATGATTTAACATCCGTCGCCGGGATAATTATCCATAATACCCTCCAATCTATTGCAATTTCAATAGTCGTCTCGCTCATATGCAATGCCTTCGCTCGCTCCTTCGTGCATTTTAAATCTGGTCTATTCAAAGATGAAGCATATCTAACTCACACTCTACCCGTGGAAAAGAAAGATATTTGGAACTCTCGTGTTCTTTCCTTCCTTCTCACAGTTTTCATCTGCCTCATTTTGTTTCTCACCACTCTAGCCATCCTCTTCGCGGATAAGGATATCTTAGATATCATCAAAAACATCCTAAACGAATATCCTATCGCATCAGTCTCCTTTATTCTCACTTTTATCTTCGAAGTAGTTTCACTAGGGCTTAGCGTCTTTAGTGGAATCCTCCTAGGCCACCGTAGTGATTCCAAACGCAACCTTCGATCAGTCGTCATCAGTCTCGCTATATACTATTCCACTCAACTATTCTTCCTCGGCATTGTCTTCATCCTTAGCCGTTTCCTCCCCTCATTAAAAACTGTCTTTACGGAGTCTTCCTCCCTTTCTTTCACTGAAGTCGCTCTCAATTTTAAAAACTTCTTTATCCTTTCCGGCATCTACTACGTGATGATTTCTATCTTACTTTATTATATTGGTATGCACACGCTATCTAAAGGCGTAGATGTCGAATAAATAAGCATTTGCCCTACTAAAACTGTTATGCTAAAATAATCTTAGTAAAAGAAGGGTAAAAATGGATCAAGCAATAACATTAATTCAAAATGATGCGCTCTCGGTCGGTGAAACCATTGGCGACTCTATTGGTTCTATTGGAATCTTTACGCTTATCTTCTATATTTTAATGATCATCGCCTATTGGAAAATTTTCACCAAAGCAGGAGAAGCCGGTTGGAAATCCATCATCCCAATTTACAACATATACATCTTCTGTAGAATCATTGGTATCAGTTTCTGGATCTATATCCTAGGTATTCCAATCATCTTCGGAATCGTCGTATCCACAATTTCAATACCATCATCAATCATCACCATAATCAGCGGAATCTATTCGTTCTTCCTATTAATCTATATCGCAATTAAACTCGGCGATGCATTCAAAAAATCATTTTTGTTTAAAATTGGTCTCATTTTCCTCCCAAATATATTTCTACTTATCCTCGCCTTTGGTGGCTCCAAATATCATAGAGCTGCTATTAAAAAATAGTCCTTAGAGGTTTAAATCCCTCGCCAAACGAGGGATTTTTTGTTATACTAAACCTGCCGCGGGTATCGTATAACGGCTATTATGTATCCTTCCCAAGGATGAGACGAGGGTCCGACTCCCTCTACCCGCACCAATGCACATAAACAGCCTCTTCGGAGGCATTTTTCATCTGTCGCAAAGCGGCTCGAACCTTTTTCAGGCTCATTTATCAAAAACTTTCCATTGACTTTGGAACTGCCCTAACATCGCTCGCAAAAGACTTTAATGCTTCATTTTGCGGATGAGCTAACGCTATACTAAGTAAGTCCGATAAAGCAGTCCTAGAACAACACAGTAAACTAGATTGACCTCAATCTAATCAATTTCGATCATTTTACTCGGCTCTAAAGCTTCGAACCGTGCGCCAACCTCCTCGCAAGCGTTTCTTAACCAATTATTATTAAATACTTTTCCAAGCTCAGACAAAACAGCATCATGAATCGGAATAACAATCTCCGGTTTCACATTTTTAATATACTCAATCGATTCACACACTTTGCACCACGGACCCGCAATTGGCACTCCTAAAACCTTTACCTTTGCCCCAGTCATGTCAAATGAGTCACCAGGCATCATCACTTCGCCATCGATCACTACACCGATATTCTCGCATGGAATTTGGCCAGGGATAATAGCCGCATGATCCTTCCCGAAAAACTCCAGCCTAAACCCACCAACCTCTTTTGAATCGCCTGCCGCGACAGCGATCGCTCCTTCAATCGACTTAGAATTCTCTTCTGTCGTGTAAATACATGCACCACGATTAGCGCTCATAATCCGAGCGATAACTTCCGGCTGAAAATGATCTCCATGCTTATGTGAAATAATGATTGCTACAACATTTTTTAGTTCTGGCATCTCACAAGAGTACTCTACCGGGTCAATAACTATTATCTTTCCATCTTTTTCTACAATAACCCCAGAATGATCAAGTTTTGTGATTTTCATTTTTTCTCCTTATTCTACCTTCCATTATAATACCTAAAACCATCACTTAAAGATTTCTTACTAAGACAAAAAGATATGATATAATACATGAAGGTGCCGATGTAGCTCAGTTGGTAGAGCAGCTCATTCGTAACGAGCAGGTCACAGGTTCGATCCCTGCCATCGGCTCCATTTTTTATTCAGCCGGATCTATGACTGGGTCGTTATTACCAAATTCTGGAAGTTCAATATATTCTTCAATTAATCCAGCCTCTTTCATTTCGCTAAACCTCTTCTCAAATTCCGCAAATCTCACATACAAGCTTTCATAGCTAACCTGCGTTTCTGTTTTTTCAATGGTCTTCACAAAATAATATCCATCACCATTCGTCGATAAAAAGCGTCCAGATACTGCATTTACGTCAAGCGACATCGCCTTGCCACTTCTACCACCATCAACGTTCTTATTATCGATTAACCCTCCGGTCGATGAATACTCAACCTTATCACCAAGAGCTTCTTTTGTGGCCTGAAAATTATTCTCATTCCCCGCTAGAACTCGTTCAATCTCAGACGCAACATTCTCAGCTTCCTTATCAATCTTCTGTTCAACCTTACTTCTCATTAAGGAAAGGTAAAGCATGCGATTATATTCATCTTTCGAAAGGCCAAAATTAGTATTTAAGACTTTTAAAAAGCTTTCCTCACTTCGCTCCGTTCCGCCAACTTTTCTATGCTCATCAAATGCCGCACTAACCTCTTCATCGGAGACCTTTAGGCCCAATTCCTCCCCCAACTTTAATGCAAATGTCAGCTCCTCAGCCTGAGTTAGCGCTTGTCTCTTATAGCCGCTTTCCATTGCGCTACGGTTTTCACCCTCGGCCTCAAGTCCAGATTGCTGATCAAGCGTCATAAGACTACTCCGCGCCGTCATTAGATAATCGGAAAACCTTACATTCTTCCCATCCACGTTAGCAACAGGCACGGGCACAACTAAAGAAATACGATACATAATATTACCCATGTCTTGCATTTTATACAACGCGACCCATCCCACAACAACCAACATGATCACGCCAAGCATAGCAATTATCACCGTATTGATAACAAGTTTATGTTTAGCGTATTGCAAAGGATACTTAAACTTGCGCCCACGAGAAAGCACTTCCTCGCGTCGCTCTTCGACTTTTTCTTTTTCGGACTTCCTCTCCGACTCTCCTTTTCTCTGCAAGAGATCAGGCTTCTTGAGCTTCAGATTCATATGGTAATATTATAGCACACGCATGTGTTATAATATACCCACAGCTCGACCACCGTTTTTAAGCAATTCAATCTGAACGCCAAACGGAAGTAGATCCAAAAAATCGAACTCGAGCTGTTTTAATAGAACGGCCTGGTAGCTCAATTGGATAGAGCAGCTCCGTCCTAAGGAGAAGGTTGTGGGTTCAACTCCCGCCCGGGTCACCATATTCATTGAGCCATTCGGCTCCATTTTGTTTTATGTTGTAAAGCAGAGTCTTCTACTTGATCTTGAAATCTTCTGTATTCAGATCGCAATAGTATCTGCCACTTGCCGCTGTAAATTTAAGGACGCAATAATCCGGATCAACCACGCCTTTCTTATAAAAAAGCGCGTCGCCGCGTCTCCAAATCGTATCTTTTGTCTTCTGATCTGTCAGGACTTCCATTTTACCTTTTAACATAACACCAGCGTACTTGATTAACCCTTTGTGATAGAAGTAAATACTTGCTTTTGGATTCTTCTTATACTGACCAACCCTCATAGATGAAGTATTAGTAGAAAAATAAAACTCTTTTAACCCTACCCTTTTTCTAGGCTTCAACATTGCCTTTACATTTGGATAGTTTTCATTATCAATAGAACAAATAAAACTCACCTTCTGCTTGTCGATAAATCTCTCAATCTTCTTTAAATTCATATTAATTTCACCTTTCTGATAGGGATATTTTATTATGGTTTTAAACTTATCTACATTACGTTTCCTGAATCACTTAGATAAATCTCATTAACAATATCTTTATCGCTATATCGAGCTTATCCTACTTTCAACACCTTGCTATATCGCCTCAGCTTCTTTGTCCAAGTTTTCTCCATCCCAAACAATGCAGCATATGGTGTTAATTCGGCAAACTCCGATTCTTTCTTATCCTGGAAAAAGGCCAATCGCCCTTTTTCAACATGCTTAATATAGCGCTTAAGCCCGTCATAGTGTTCCAACACTCGCACTCCTTTCGGTGTATAACGTCTTACTAAATCAAACTTACGTTGTCTTAACATCAAGAATAACCCCAACACTACCGGAGCAAGAAAAGTCACTGCATACATCATCAAAGAAGTCCAAAGCGTCAAATTGGCAAGAGATGAAGCGGAAAACATTCCTATCACGATAGTAGATATAAATGCAATAGCTACAATCGTCCACGGATACGGCACTTCCACCTTCCGCTCTAACTCGAAAATCAAACCCTTTTCTACCAATGATTTTTTTATTACTGCGTTTTCTCGTATAATGTCCACCGGATCAATAAAATCTGCCCGCCCCCCATCCAATAAGAAATGCTTAAGCTCGACATACGTAGAATATTTACTCATCGCGAACAAGAACGCTTTTTCTGCTTCAGATAGCTCCGCTTCTGGTAATCTCTCAAACTTCGCTCCGGCAAGCTGAATCTTGCCTTGCCGATCAAGCTCCAATAGAATTGCTCGCCCAGCCGTCTTCATCCGTTTTGGAGACAACGCTACATATTCTTCCAAAGAAAGCCAGTCACAAGGCTTACTTTCGATCGGCTTTTCCAAGCTATGTTTGTACCCAAGACCTATTTCCTTAAATCGTAGTTTTGAAGAATAGAAGACATAAACTAGAATCGAAACGGCCAAAGAAGCAACTATTCCTATATAAATCATTTATTTTACACTTGTTTCATCTTGAGGTATAGCCTCACATCTTCTTTTTGATCTTCATAGATTAATTTACCATGAGTTTTTCGTCTCGTCAAAAAAAGAGACGTCTAGTCGCGTCTCTTATTTTTAAGGTCTTATCTCGTATACTTCTCGTTCAGATCAGAGTAATCATAAAGCTCGTCTTCATCAAACCAAAGACGAATTTCCTTCTTTGCTTCGTCCGGACTTCCCGAAGCGTGAATAAGGTTAGGTACACCAATTCCCTTCGCGTCAGAATAACCAAAGCTCATATGGGAGTAATCACCACGAATCGTGCCCATTTCTGCCGACTTCGGCTCAGTTGGACCAACAATCTTACGAACCAATGGCACGCACTCTACGCCTTCAAGCACCATCGCGATCACCGGACCAGTCATCATATAAGCAACGTTATAGTGAAAAGCTTGTTCGCCACGACGCGTAATCATTTGTCCAATATCTTCATAGTGTGCACGATAATGATCTTCACTCGGCATAACCATCTTCATGCCAACAATCTTCAAGCCAACCCTCTCGAACCTTTGTAAGATCTCTCCAACCAAACCACGTTGCACGGCATCTGGTTTGCAAACAACCAGACTTCTCTGAATTAAGTCTTTTTCTTTTCCCATAGAATTTCTCCTTTTTGCTATTCTACAACATTCACCACAAAACGTAAACCATAGGGATTATCTCCCTATAATTTCACACGACAAACCGCTATTCTTACGAGGTTTTCCTAAGCAAACTCTCTATAATACTATTAAATCCTTTTTTTGTTTCAGCATCCATCCCTCTTATCCCCTCTACAACACTCAGAACGTCAAGCCACGACATTTTACTCGTTACCCGCCCTTCCAATTTTTCAAACATTACCGCCAACACTTTTTCGACCTTCTTTTCGTCAATCTTCATAAAGTTCGCCACCGTATTCTCGTGTAAAAGTAAACTTCCCTTATCCTGCCTTCCTTTTACAAACACTTCACCAAAAACTTCCCATGTTACTGGATAATGTACCGCTAACCCTTTCGCGTTCGATTTTACTATTTTTGTTTTCCCCCCGCTTAACATCAGTGTCCCCACATACGACTTCTCTGGTAGTATATTTTCAATTTTATACCGCACCATTCCATATTCTCGCGACTTAAACTGCTTATCCCTAACTCCTGGTCCATCAAAATTGTAAATCTTCTTCACCGCCCTTTGCTTCTTCTCATCTAACCCCATCGCTCCAACGACCGCCAGGTTTCCTCCCTTTGAATGCCCACACAGTATTACATTATCTCCTTCTTCTATCGATTTTTCTAAATAACGGCGTGCAAGCAAATGTGTCTTTGTTGGATACTCATAAGACAATCTCAATGATTCGATCCATCCTATTATCGTTCCATCCGTACCGCGAAACCCTATCACCTTTTCCCGCCCCACATTCCACGTCATTGCTCCAAACTGCGTCTTGTCGTTTAAGACATCATTAAAATTCTCCACCGTGACTCGCTCATAACGTTTCGATCGTTTTAGCGTTTTTGCCATACGTCGGATCGCGGGCGCCATCATATCTTCCCCCTTTTCCTTTGGAACATTCTCTACCCTGTTTATAAACTCAGCAAAACTCCTTTTATCTCTAAAGCCGCGAATTTTTGCATAACTCAAAATTGCCACAAGCAACGTGTCCATTTGATTCCACCCCACCTCGCTCAACTTCACGTCTTTATAGTATTTCACATAATCAAAAATTGTCATGGACCCAATTATATCACCAGCTACAACATAAAAACTCACTTTATCGTATTCCTAGCGTCCACCCCTAAAACATAATTCTGTGTTACAATACTTTTATGGTTACTGATAATGTCGACATCAACTCTCTCATCGACGATTTCCTAGAACATCTAGAAGTTGAACGTGGACGATCTAAAAAAACCGTTGAGAATTATCGTCTCTATTTGTATCGTTTTTACGAGATATGTACAGAAATCTTAGACAAAGACGATATTGACCCCTCCGAAATCAACCCGGAACTCCTCCGTAAGTATCGTCTAAAACTCAATCGCTACACTAACGATGTCCGCAACGAAGGTTTGTCCGCTCTCACTCAAGCCTACCATTTAATAGCCCTCCGAGGCTTCTTGAAGTACCTCGCCCGCCGCGGAATCAAGTCGCTCGATCCAAGTCTCGTAGATCTTCCTCGCGCCGTAAAAAAACAAGTTACTTTTCTCCACTTTGATGAGGTAGAAGAACTCCTCGACGCTATACCAACGGACACAGAGTCTGGCCTCAGGGATCGTGCGATTATTGAGCTATTATTCTCCGGCGGTCTCCGTGTTTCTGAGCTTATTAATCTTAACCGCGATTCAATCAATCTCGATCGTCGCGAGTTTATTGTCCGCGGTAAAGGTAAGAAGGACCGCCCTATCTTCATCTCTCAGGCTGCAGCTAATGCAACCAAAGACTATCTAGCAGTCCGCGGTGATTCTCTTCCCGCTTTATTTCTCAATAATTCTCACAATCTAAACGCAGTTGATACGTCAGGAGACTATCGTCGATTAACTCCGCGCTCCGTTCAACGCATTATTGAGAAATATGCTAGAGCTGCTGGAATCACCAAACATGTCACGCCGCATACCCTACGTCACTCATTTGCGACTGACCTCCTGATGAATGGCGCCGACCTACGCTCCGTACAAGCTATGCTCGGGCACGCAAACATCAGCACCACCCAAATATACACTCATGTAACTGATCCACATCTAAGAGAAATTCACGAAAAGTATCATTCGGAAACAGCTTAGTTTTTCAAGGCTCTTCATTAGTGCAGTGTAACCAACCAATCGGATAGACAATAGACTACTACAAACGCAATCACCAAAAATGGTCCAAACGCCGCTTTCTTCTGTTTTAGGCCAACCATTGCAATAGTCCCCAAAAAGTTTGATAAAAACAACTCCATTAAGGCCAACCACCAATCACCAAGTATCAACCCGATTGCAGCACACAAAATCCAATCTCCTCCTCCGACTAACTTTTCTCTCGAGAAGAGATATAGCAAAAAATATATACCTGCGAGCAAGCCAACAGACCAAACGTAAGATAACATGTTCTTGCCAAAAACTCCCAAAGAAAATTGCTCTGTCTCTCCAACGAAACACTGTGCACCCTCAGGACAATTAGAAGTTAAAACTATGCTATCCTGATAGCAAGCAACAACCGCAAAAAACAATCCCATAATAACAACATATAATAGAATTGAAGTTGGCATTTCTTGCCACTTTCCATCATAAACCGCCAGGATTATCAATCCAACCATCATAGCTAAAACAATAACCAACTGAAGCAAATTAATCTCGCCCAAAAAAGCAAGCACATCGTGAGTCTCAGTAGGCACAGAGTCTATAAATCTATATACAATCCAACCAAAGCTCACCATCCCAAACAGTTCAGCAATTATTTCGGCTTTTCCAATCCGCGCACCGCATTTTCGACATTTCCCTCTCTGCAAAACCCAACTAATAATCGGTATATTCTCATACCATGTCAACTTCTTCCCGCAAGACATACATACGCTTCTCTTCCCTGGATCTTTTTTCTTTTCTTCCGCGAGACGAATTCGCCATGCTTGACAACACGCAAAGCTACCAAAAGCCGCTCCGATAATTCCCCCAAATATCACGAACAAAACTTTAAACCAATCCATAAGCTAATTATATCAAACAACACTAAGAGATACTCGAAACAAGCGAGTAAATCGGGAGCAAAGTACCAGCAATCACAATACCAATCAAACCAGCCATAATAACCATCAAGAATGGCTCAATCATCGTGGAAATATTCGCGATTTTCTCGTCCAATTCTCGTTCATAAACTTCGGCAGCTTTACCAACCATTTCATCAATTTTACCTGACTGCTCACCAATATTTATCATCTGCGGGACTAGAGGTAAAATATAATCAAGGTTCTGTACGGACTCACTTAAGGATTTACCGGTCTTAACTTTCTCAGCAGCTAATTCAAACTGTTCTTGCATATAAGCGTTTGCTGTCGCTTTAGCAGAAATATGTATCGCGTCAAGCATTGATACGCCAGTAGACAACAACATTTCCATCGTACGACAAAAGCGGTTCATATAAAGCCTTTGGAACAAAGATTTGAAAACCGGCACATTAAGTTTAAACAAAGCAAACGTTCTTTTGCCAGCATCAGTGCGACGATAAGCTCTGATACCAAATATTGCCAACACCAAGAAGACCGCAACGAGCCACCACTGATTAACAAAGAAATCAGAAACCTGCACCAACGCCTGCGTAATCCCAGGAAGTTCCTTATTCATATCAGTATAGAGCTTTCTAACCTCAGGAACCACCATGATAAGCATAAAGGCTAGAACGGCAATAATAACTACAAAGATAATACCTGGATACACCATCGCACCACGAATCTTCGAAATCATATTCGCATCTTTTTCATCCTGAGTCGCAAGCCGCGCCAAAGCAGTATCGAGCGTACCAGACATTTCACCAGCCGCCACCAAAGACAAGTACACATCATTAAACACATCAGGATGTTGCGCAAGCGAATCAGAAAGCGCCTTACCAGATTCTACGCTCGCTGTTATGTCCTCAACAACCGCCTTCATAGACTTAGACGTAGATTGTTCTGCCGCTGTTTTTAAGCTCCTCGACATTGGCAAACCAGCACCAATCAAAGTTGCAAATTGGCGAGTAAAGATAATTCTATCTTTACTACCCACCCTATTTTTCATCTTAGCGAGAAAGCTCTTCTTATCCTCTTCCTCAATTTTATTCGGAATAAAGCCTTGATCGACCAAAAGCTTACCAGCTTCACGCTCGCTCTCGGCCTGTATTACGCCAGTTACCGTCTTCCTGCTTTTTCTCTCTGTTGCTTTATATACGTAACGCTTCATTCCTAACCTCTAACTAATCTATCAAAGTTTTCAACATCGACCGCATAATCGCGCGCATCGTTATATGAAACGGTACCACCCTTAACAAGCTTCGCTAAAGTCGTATCCATCGTCTGCATGCCAGCACTTGCGCCAGTCTGGATCATCGAATCAATCTGATGTGTTTTTCCATCACGAATAAGAGATCTAATCGCAGAGTTAGCAATCATAATCTCCGCCGCAGCAATACGCCCGCCACCAATCGCTGGCACCAACCTCTGAGCGCAAATCGCCATCAAGATATTTGAAAGCTGGCTTCTTACCTGAGGCTGCTGGTGCGCTGGAAATACATCGATCATACGGTCAACAGACTGAGCTGCAGAGTTCGTATGTAGTGTCGCGAACACCAAGTGACCAGTCTCAGCAATCGTAATTGCAGAAGAAATTGTCTCCAGATCGCGCATCTCACCAAGCAAAACCACGTCCGGGTCCTCGCGCAAAGCCGATCTAAGCGCGGCAGCAAACGAAAAGGTATCATAATGAACTTCCCTTTGCACAACAACAGATCTCTGAGATTTATGCGTGAACTCAATCGGGTCTTCAATTGTTATAATATGCAAAGCCTTCTCACGATTAATCTTATCAACAATTGCAGCAAGTGTCGTTGATTTACCAGAACCCGTCGGACCAGTCACGAGCACTAAACCACGCGGGTAATCGGCAAAGTTCTCGACAACGCCAGGAAGACCAAGCTCGGCAACAGTTTGAATCTTATTTGGAATTAAACGAAACGCACAAGCTAAATTACCTCTTTCATGAAAAGCGTTTGCACGAAAACGTCCCAACTCGCCAAAAGCAAAAGAGTAATCAAACTCTTTGTCCTTCATCAGAATCTTTTGCTGAGCTTCATCAAGAGTCGCAAAAATCAATTGTTCCACCATAGCAGGCGTTAAAACAGGAGTATTGGAAACAGCCACTAAAGCACCGTCAACACGCAAAATGGGCTGAAGACCCACTTGGATGTGCAAATCGGACGCATTGTGCTTTATACACTCTTCAAGTAAATATTCAATTCTAAGCCCACTTTTTTCCATAACTTTATTTTACCATAAGCCTTTCATATTTTATAGTCTTTTAAGCCAAATCAGAAGCTACCCTATCCACTTCCTTTATAGTTGTAATTCCAGATAAAGCCTTTAACATTCCATCTTGGCGCATAGTAATGCAACCTTTGGCCTTTGCGACCTTCATAATATCACCGGCCGTCGCACGAGCAACAATCAGTTTTTGAATATCTTCATCAACTTCAATCGCTTCATACAAGCCGGCGCGACCAACATAGCCACCCGGCGTTTCACGAGTTTCAACCCCTTTTGCGAGAGAATATCCTTTCTCATTAACGACAGGTAAACCAGGATAACCTAAATCCTCAGATAAACTTGGTACTTCGTTCTGATTCTTCGGCAAAACCTTACCAAGTACGTCATTTATTTCCTTAGTTTCCATATTGCTAGATTGATATATCTCTTTCTTATCTGAAACTCTCCTAACTAAGCGCTGACCAATTACGGTATTAAGAGTTGAAGCAATCAGGAACGGCTCAATCCCCATATCTAGAAGACGTGGCAAAATACCGGCTGCAGAGTTTGTGTGTAACGTAGAGAATACCAAGTGGCCCGTAAGTGCAGCCTGAACTGCCAAATTCGCAGTTTCACCATCACGAATCTCACCTACCATCACCACATCAGGGTCTTGACGCAAAATCGAGCGAAGTCCAGATGCGAACGTTAAACCCGCGTCAACATTCACTTGAATTTGGTTAACTCCATCCATCTTATACTCAACCGGATCCTCAAGTGTGACAATGTTAATTGCCTCAGATTTAATCTTCTTAATCAACGCATAAAGGGTAGTAGACTTACCAGAACCAGTAGGCCCAGAAGTCAAAATCATGCCATTCGGCTTCTCGACACCCTTAGTTACAGCCCTCAACGCACGGCCAGTCATACCCATCTTTTCAACTTCCATCGCCGTACCGGTTTTATCAAGCAAACGAATAACTACTTGTTCACCCCAAACAACCGGAGAAATCGCAATACGTAAATCGATTTCCTTGTCATCTACCGCAACAGTAAACTGACCATCCTGCGGGATACGGTGTTCGTCAATTTTTAGATTAGACAAAATCTTTATACGAGAAACCAAAGCCGGCTCAATAGCCTTCGACAATTCCATCACTTGACGCAAAACACCATCAATCCTGCATCTAATAACAAGCGAGTTCTCGAGCGGCTCAATATGGATATCTGAAGCTTTAGATTTAGCGGCATAATCAAGAATAGTAGTTAAAGCTTTCGAAATCGGAGAATCCTGTGTGATAGTTTTTACATTTGCACTCCTAGACGTTTTCTGCGCCTGTTCCTCTTGCGAAGATTGCGCCGCCTTTCTCACACTCGAAAAATCACTCTTATACTGTATAAGAATGGCGCGAATCCCATCTTCACTTGCCATCACGGTACGAATTGGCTTCTTCACTAAAGTAGCGAGGTAATCAGTCGCTTGCACGTTCGTTACGTCAAGCATGGCGACATTTAAACGGCCGTCAGATTCAGACAAAGGCACCGCCATACTTCTTTCAGCCACATCCTGTGGAAGATTCATCAGGATGTCTTGATCAATTTTGACGCTCTTCAAGTTCACATACGGAACGCGCATTACACTAGCTGTCGCATGAGTAATTGCTTCGCTATTTGTAAGCTTTTGATTAATCAAAGTTGCTAAAATCGGTTGTTTCGACAATGATACGTTCTGCCGTATTTCAGCAACTTTAGCAGGATCAATAAGCCCCTCATCCTGAAGCAGAGCTACGACTCTTTCCTGTATGTCCTTAGTTAAGAGCGCCATTTCTAGCTCCCCGAAACAGTCTCACGCCTCGCAGGATCGTTCGCGCTCTGTTCTTGTTCTTCTCGTTCTTGCTGATATTTGCTTACGCTCTCATCAATCGCTTCACGCTGTCTAGCAGTCGTTCCGGGCGCCAAATCAAGAGAGCTATTAATTGCCTCGTTTTCTTCATTGCTTAAACCATTATTCTGTTCCAGATAATCCGCCCTGACCTTATTATTGACATCAGATTCAAACCTATCAAGACCACAATTCCGGCGCTCATCATCATCGAGCTCGCCATCCTGATTTGTATCTTCGCACGAACCAATATAAACCTCAACCGTAGGATTAATCGCTCCTTCGTTGAAAACTTCCGGGTCAGGAGTGCTAACCTCATTGATGGGAATACCATCAGAAGACTCAACAATAGTCTCAAATTTCACTGACTTTTCACTCGGATCACCTAAAATAGAATTAACCAAAAAATAAGAAATTGCAGTCATAAAAATCGCAATAAAAGCAACAGTAACATAATCAGAAGTTTTCATTTGATAAACCCTCCATATTAATATTCCTCCTCGGCTACTTCTTCAGATTCCTCCACATTAACACCGCCCTTTCCTGTAACAGTCACTAATGATTCATCAAGAGTAGCAGGCTCAATGTAGTACGCGAATGCGCGAGAAGTGATTTTCAAAGAGGAAGGACCTCTTTCAATTGTAGCACTCTGAATGCTAAACTCGCGAATGGATTTCTCAAGATTTTCAATAACGCGCATAGCTGTCACGGAATCAGTCTCAATATCAAGCCCAAAGCTTATAGCCTCGATACCAAACAAATCACTCTCAGCATAATCATCAGAAGGAGAAATTGTTTCCGGCGTGTATTGTGCAATCGAAAAAATCTTATTCAGACTTGAACCAACCGCCAATTGATTCCTCGTGGACGGCAAAGCATCAGGAATAACACGGAGCGAAGAACAAACACCAATCATATTCAAGTACTTTTCAAGCTCAGCAGCGCTCGTCGCATGGTTATAACGCTCAAAAATCTTATCAAAAGAGTATCTCTCATTTGTGGACGCATCGTAACATATAGGAACACCGACACGACCAACGCTCTCCAAAGCAGAGTCTTGCGCTAAATTCATAACCACATTATATCTAAGAGTGTCCGGAATACTGCTCAACTTCAAATTTAGATCATTCGGATTACACATCTCAAGTTCTGACTTATTATAATATTTGCCCCGAGGTTTAGTACAGATGCCTATATTACGTATGGCATCACTGTAAGCGTGAATCGCATCATCCCTTGCGCCAATCACAGCCGTATTAAAACGAATATACTTTAAAAGATAAACAGCAAAGACGAGAGATATACCGAGTATAAGCGCAGCGCCTGCTACAGCGGCAAGCATATTCTGTTGTGCCTTATCGATCTTTACACGTTTTGCAATCGCAATATTCTTAGGCATAATTTATTCTCCAGTCTTTTCTGATTCAGCTCTTTCGACAAACATATCACCAACTTGTACATAAGAATCGGTTACATTTTGTTTACCACTTGGCAGAATCGTTAACAAATGTTTATTTTTAAACAAAAACACTTGAGGATCAACAGTAAGAGAAGCGTTGAAAATCAAAACCAATTCACCAGAATTCTGCCTACCATTGACAGAATTCGAGACAATAAGACCATCAGAGGCAGTCAAATTACAGGTATTTTCGCTATTCCATCTTCCAGTATTACCATCCCTATTATACGTGATACAAGAACTTTCAAAATGTGGAACCCCAGAAATATGTCCATCGGCAGTCATTTTACTGATTGCTTCATTATCGTTATACCACTTCTTAAACAAAGGTGTACGATAGATACAAACAAGGTCAGAACTATCATCATCCTTACAATCTCCACTTCTGTCAACATTCTCAATCGACATCGAAGAATGACTGCCAGATCCAGAACTTTCTCCAGAAGAAGCATCTGAATCCTTCGATGGATCGCAAGATTTTACACCCTTAGCCCAAACGGCATATATATTTTTATTCTCATCCATAAAAGGCACGCCAGATTCATTGGATTCAATAATACACATCGTAGGTATCTCTTTCCCATACTTATCGACATAACGACCATAATCATATTTAGTTGCCTCAATAGTTTTCTTGAAAGACTCCATCACGCGGAAATCAGAATCATCTGTATTAGGCCCAGCATTGGCCTGACCTTCAAAATTCAAAGTCGACAAATTCAAATCAACATCAATTCTAGAAATATTGACCGTATCTCCATTTGAAGTAGAGTTAACCATCGAATGTAAAATAGTGAAAACACGAGAAAAGAGCTTTTTGTTTTCACCAATAATGCTCAAATCAGAGAGCTGTTTTCTAACGGTCAAAAGCTCAGATAGCCCATCATACTTTTTAATAGTTTTCGACATCAAATCCGCTTGATCTTCCTGAGAGGAAATTTTCGCATCCAAACCAAGCTTTATAGTAAATAAAACAATAACCAACCCGGCAGCAATTGCGGCAACCGCAACGGAAGCGAAAAAGACAACATTACGTTTCTTCTGCGCGGCGATCATTTCGGCTTTAACGTCAGGAACAAGGTTAATCTCAAACATTATGCATTACTCCTTTCGCCTAACCCAATTACAACAGCAAATTCGCTCGCAACATTTATTAATGCATTCTGTTGCTCCGGCGAAACACGCACAGACTGCCAAGGATTTCCTTGCATCGTCGGGACATCAGTCTTGGCTTCAATATACTCAGCTATAAAAGGAATTATTTCCGCAAAACCAGATAAAATAATGCCGCCAACTTTGACATTCGTATATTTCCCTTGGAAAAATAAAACCGACTTAGTAAGCTCAGAAGCAAATGCTTCAAGCGTTGAATCAAGCGCCTTAAAAACTTGCCCCTCAATTTTATCTTGAGCTAAACCAAACTTAAGAATAAACTGTCTTGCTTGATCTTCCCTAACCGACAAAGAGCCCGCAACAGTTTTAACCAGAGAATCAAATCCGCCAGGAATCGAGCGCACCAATCTTGGCGCACCATGGAACACAACTACCAAATCCGTAGAGCGCTCACCAAGATCAACAATCATCCTAGCGTCCGCTACTCCCGGAGGAGTTAAAGCCCTGGCCATAGCAAGAGGCTCTGGTTCCATCGCAATAACATTAAGACCCATTCCTTCAATCTTCTCCAAAGTTGCCTCTGCATATTCAATCGCCGTCGACGAGACTAGCACTTCGGACTTTGCCGGATCATTTGGAGATGGTCCAAGAATTACAAAATCGGCTTTCGCTTCATCAACCGCCATAGGAATATACTGTTCAAGCTGATACCTAATCGTCTTTTCCAAATCCTTTGGATCTTGCGATTCGACTTCAACAATGGCCGTGAATGTCTTCCCGGCGGGTAATCCTACTGCAATATTCTTAGTCTTGATCCCAGCTTGAGCTATTGCGCCAAGAATAATATCCTGGAACCTTTTCTTCCCCATATCAGAAGCATCTTGCAACGTTTTCTCATCCACCGGAATATATGCATACCGCTGAAGACTCCAACCATGCTGCTGGTCACCACCAAGCTGCACGATACGTATCGATGTCGTTCCGATATCCATCGCGAAGAAATCGCCCACTCCTTGTAATAATTTCATATACTATATTATATGCTTATGTTTTTTATTTTGCAAGTGACAAATAATAAAATCTTTCAACGTTTCCATTTTTGCCAGTCAAAGTATTGTCCTTCTTGTCTTTAATTAGAAAACCATTCATCACTACCCACGATTCGAAGCTCTTGATAATATTTCTTCGTATCTTTTCGTTTTTTACTATCCCCCTATTCAATTGGTCTTGAGTTGCTTCAAACTGCGGCTTCAGCATCACTAGAAACTCAGTCTTTTCACTTACGAAATTTCGTTTAGCACAAACGAGAACTTTGCGCAAACTCACAAACGATACATCTGCAAGTATTACGTCAATCCTCTCGTTTGCCCAAAACTCAAAAATGTCTGTTTTTTCGTGCAGCTCAACTCTCGAATCAAACCGAAGCGGAGCCTTCATTTGTCTAGTTCCCTTCTCGACCGCAATCACTTTCTTTGCTCCCCGGTTCAGGGCATATTCCGTAAATCCGCCCGTACTCGATCCGATATCCATCACAATTTTACCCCTAAAATCAAAACTGAACGCTTTTGCAGCGTCTTCAATTTTGTATTCTGCCCTTCCAACTACCATATTCTCACACTGCAATTGATCCAGGATGAACGAGACATTGCCCCGTCATCCTGAACAACATTGCTTATTTCTTTCGTTCGCGATATGCGTAAGTTTCAGTATCTATACTGACAATATCGCCAACCTTAATAAACGCCGGTACCTTTACAACGACACCAGTCTCCAATGTAGCATCTTTCATTACGCTCGTTGACGTGTCGCCTTTAACAGCGGTTTCGGTATACGTAACTTCAAGCCAAAGATTCTTTGGAAGAGTAAGATTAATCGGGGTTCCATTATAAAACTGAATCTCCATCTCATCCCCATCTTTCATGAAATCTTTAGCATCGCCAACCATATCAGCCATTAACTCATATTGCTCAAACGATTCAGGATCCATAAAATAGAATTTTTCATCGTCTTTATAGAGATACTGTACTTTCTTGGTCGTTACTTCTGCTGGCTCAATTTTTTCCTGTCCTTTAAAAGTCTTCGGCAACAACGCACCAGTTATCAGGTTCTTCACTTTCACATTAACGATAGAACCACCGCGCCCCATTACTTTTTGCGAATATTCAACGACCTTATATGGCTGACCATCAAGCGTAATTAGAACGTTTTTCTTTAAATCTGTAGGTCCATACATATGAATAAAACAAGCCTTCTCCCCTTTAGTTTATTCCAAAATTGCCCAGAACAGACGAGGTGCAAGGAAGCGAGAACAATACATTCGCTAACACAGCAACTCGCTATTCCGAACGATTCTATTAATTTGCTGAAACAAATGGTAACAGCGCCAAATGTCTAGCACGTTTTACTGCAACGGCTAATTGACGTTGTTGTTTTGCGGTTAAACCAGTTCTTGCACTAGCTTCAATCCGACCGTAAGGGTCGAGAAACTTTTGCAAGGTTTTAACATCCTTATAGTCAAAGTAAATGTTAGGATCAACTTTAACTCTTCTCATATTTCCTCATTTCATAAATTTAATATTTACCCACCGATCAACTGAGTATTCAATTTTAATCTTTTGAACAAATAATTAGAACGGAATTTCAGAGAGATCGATTGGCTCATCGCCCATCTCATCGTCAGAATCCGCCTGCGTAGCAATATCAGACTTAGATGAACCGCTGTCGTTTCCGTAACTCCTACTGCTTCCACCATCGGAATTAGTGTTCGGGGAAGTGAAATTAAAGTCTTCGACAACGATTTCAACTCGGCTACGCTTTTGCCCAGAGTTCTTATCCTCCCAGCTTCTTTGGTCAAGGCGTCCAGATACAAGTACCCCCGCACCTTTCTTTGCATACTGACCAATCATCTCGCCAAGCTTACCCCAAGCTGAACAGTCTATAAACGAAACTGATTCTTGCTGATTACCACTAGAATCGCGATAAACACGATTAACGGCCACTGAAAACGAGCAAACGCTTGCTCCATTTGGGGTAGTCCTAAGTTCCGGATCTCTTGTTAGATTACCGGTAATAATTGCTTTACTAAAGCCACGCATAAATTATTCCTCCTCAGTTTTTTCTTCTTGTACTTCTTCTGTACGCATAGCGTTACGTTCTAATCTTTTCGCCTCAAGCTTTACTTTACGCTCGTCGACAGCGACTAGGAGATAACGCAACACTTCATCCACGATATTCAACGCACTTGAAATCTTAGCTGGGGCTTCCGCCGGCAATTCAACCTCAAGATAGTAATAAATCGCAAACTCTTGACCTTTAATGGTATAAGCAAGGCGTTTTTTGCCTTCGTTGGCTTCTTTAACTACCTTGCCGCCATTGGCATCAATCAATTCTTTAACCTTGCCGACCACCGCATCAGTGTTCATTTCAAGGTCAGGATGAATCAAGAACGTAAGTTCGTATTGCTTCACGATTTTGCTCCTTTGGTTAACGGGAATACGACTAAATCTATTCCCTGAGTTAATATTACCGGTAATTATACCACAGAAACCATCTCTTGCCTAGAGAGTACAGTACAAACGCCAACGTAAGAAATTTTTGCCAGTTGTTGCAACTATTGATTAGAAACAAGCTGATCAAATTCTTCAAGCGATTTTATTAGCATATCGCGCGGTTTATTACCATTCTGCGGACCAATCACGCCGATCTCTTCAAACCAAATCGCAAGACCAGACACAAATCCATGTCCTTTCCCGAGATATGTTTGTAGCATTGCTGTCGAAAACTTACCCTTTGAAATAGAAATTTCCACCGCCTTCCGAACCACCGGATCGTTCGGATCGTACTTTCTACCTAGGTCCCCAAACGCACCACCATCTGTCGGACCCAATCCTTTAATCTGGACCGGCTGTGCTACTACATCAGGGTTATACTCCGGCGGTCTTTGCTCACGAAGAAAATCAGTCAACTTCTTTACATCGCCATTCCCTTTTTCGTCTTCATAGGCCCAAGCACCTTGAATTCGTCGAGGCTTGCCCATCATTTCGGTCGTCAACATCAGCATATCACCTTTTCCAAGTAGTTTTTCGGCACCACCTTGATCGAGCATAATACGCGAATCAATCTGACTTCCTACGGCAAACGCAATCCTACCTGGAATGTTAGCTTTAATCAAACCAGTAATAACTTTAACTTCTGGCCTCTGAGTTGCTAGCACCAAATGTATACCAGCAGCACGACCTTTCTGAGCAATTCGAACAATTAGCATTTCGAGGTCTTTTCCGGCCATCATCATAAGATCCGCCATTTCATCAATTACAACTACAATATATGGCATTTTCCCCTCTTGCGGTTTCTCTTCAAGTTCTTCATCTTCTATATCTTTCTTTTCTGTCTCATCTTCTTGCGCTGCAATGCGTGCATTATAATCGGAAATATTCTTGACCTTTTTCTCTGCCATTAAGCTATATCGCTTCTCCATTTCATTTACTGCCCATTTCATAGCCGACAAAGCTTTTTCAGTCGAAGTAATAATTGGTGTCAAAAGATGCGGTATATCCTCATACATTGCCATTTCCACCTGCTTCGGATCAACAATGATCAATTTCAAATCGCTCGGAGAATTTCTATACAACAGCGAGCTAATTAAAGTATTTGTCATAACTGATTTACCAGAACCAGTTGTACCAGCAATTAGCAAATGTGGCATTTTTGCAAGATTCGCTACTACGGACTTGCCAGAAATATCTTTACCGACTGCAAACGTCAGAGGATCCTTGGCCTTCTTCCACTCTTGGCTATCAATAATCCCTCGAAGCATCACGCTTGCCGACTTTACATTCGGAATCTCCACACCTACGCTCCTCGTTCCAGGGATCGGAGCCTCAATACGAATCTTGTCTACGGCTAAGTTTAAAGCCAACTCTTTGTCGCGCGCCGTAATTTTGGAAAGGTTAACTCCAGCCGTAGGGCGCATCGTGTATTGTGTTACCCTAGGACCAATATTTGCCCCTTCCATTTCAACGTCAATACCAAACTCAGCCAATGTTGATTTTATTACTACCGCATTTTGCTGAATATTTCCTGCATCAGCTGGACTCTGTTTCTTCTCGAGCAAATCAATTGTCGGGAACTTCCAATCTTTATCAGCAACCGAAGTAAGTGCACCTACCGGTTTATCGGCCGGTTTTGCAATAGACTTAGCAACAGGCTTTTCAATCTCTTCAATCTTTCCGCGCCCAAACAATCCACGCCTCTTAACCGGAGCGACCTCTTCTTCTTTCTCTTCTACAGCCACTCCTTTGTTTACGCGAAATTCCAATTTTCGCTTCTTTCCATCGTCAATTTCTTCGATTTCATCATCTGTAACCTTCTCGTCGGCTTCTTTCTCTTTACCCTTCAAAGATCCTTTGAGTCCTCTCACGACTGCACTTGGCGTTTTTTGCAGAATAAACAGTAGACATACTATTATTAAAATAACATACACAAATATTGTCGTTCCCTGTCCAAACATCGGCAAAAACAGTTCGTTAATCCATTCACCAATCGCACCGCCATGTGCACCTTTCTCGCCATAAGTCGAAACACCACTTGCGCCCGCCGCAAATGCGATCAAAAGAATCGAAACAATCCAAACGATCACTGGAAGTCTATTGTCTTCGCTTCTAAAGATCTTAACGGCAAGAAAAGTAAAAAGAAATGGTAAAACATACATTCCATTCCCAATAACCGAAAACACAATCTTATATGCTTCGTTCTTTTCTCCGGAAAACCACGTCGCAACAACGATCACGGCAATAGCAAGCAAGATCAATGCAAAAACTTGTTGACCCCAGCCACCTGGCAATTCCTGTTTTTTCTTCACCTCGCGCGCATTTCGCTTTGAAGCGCCTCTACTTCCCCTCCCAGAACTTCTCCCACCACGACTTGTTTTCTTCTTCGTATTAGCCATAACTGTTTATCATCATAACACATCTAATATATTTTTTCAAAAAAGAAACCCGGCCGAAGCCGGGATTGTTGTTGGTTATAGTTGAAAATATTAGCTATGGCGGAAAGGGATAAAACTGGAGGACATCTCATCCTGTAGTCTGAAAAGCTTCTTATACGCCGGAAATTCATCCGGAATCTGTCGCGCTAAAATCTCTTCAGGGACATCCCAGCTGTCAAAATCTTTCCTCTTGAGCTTCCTGCTGACCAATGCAAATGCGCCGCTCACCAATAATACAACCACAACTAGCAACATAATCTCGAGCCCTCCCTCTCGAAAAATACTAGGCAGTCTTCGCTGAAACTGCCCTACTCCTTTATTATACCACAGTCAATTAAAAAAGTAAAGCTTATCAATCTAGTAACCAAAACAACTTAGATCTTGATACATCTGATAGAATGGCCATCGCTTCGCCCACTTGAACTATTGGGGTAAACAGATGCCGTATAGTAATCAGCTGTACTCATATGCGAAGCGTCACCAAAGGTTGAAGCCCAGGAATGACCTTCGGCACCCTGATGAGTTATAGGTGCAGTGTTAAAGAATAGACCAGACAACGAAAAACCTAGATCTCGTTGTAAAACAGTTGCCCCATCGACAGATGATGTAACTCCATTTCCAAGAGTAATTAATTGAGCAAATTCGCCCGACGCACCCCCAGTCGGCAATCGCCAACCGCTTGGGCAAAGATCATACTGTGCATTACCAGCTCCAGCATCCTCCGCAAAGTTATAAGTTCCAGCCGAGGTAGCCGCAAAATTATAAAGTGCTCCATACTTGTTACCGTAGGCATCAATAATTGAACCCGTTTCAGAAGTTGCTTCCGTGATGAGCATAACCACTGGTTCCGTATAAGAGTTCACTGTAGAAGTTTTTATCCAAGAATTAAATGTAGTCGCAGGAATCGTCACCCCAGACGAAATATTAGTATTAGAGCTATTTAAGTCAGTAACAAACTCAATTGCACCTAAATTTAAATCTTGCATTATCCAACATCTTGCATTCGTTACATCGTGCGCAGAATCCATATAAAATTTACCAACTGTATAGGACTGACCATCTCGAGCATCATTAAGCACAATCGTTTCATTAACGCCAAGCGACGAACAACCCGTCCAACCCTGAAGAGTAGTGCCTCCACCCGGTTCTGACCCACCATCATCCCAAATCGCATATAGAGTAACATCAGTTTCAAAGGCCGTATAGAACTGTCCTGGTTGATATATTTGATCACCGGAATCCAAAACTGAATCTCTCCAACCCATAAAACTCTTATTTCCCCAAACAGGCACATCAGAACTCAAAGTAAACTCGTAAGATCCAGTGGAAGAAACTCCAGTTTGAGTGGTTGGCGCACCGGTGCCACCATTTGCATCGTACTTAAGTGTATAAGTTACCTCTTGTGATACAGTACTAGGTTCACCGAATACACAACGCATAGAGTAACTGCCGTCGAGTCCTGGTTCCGCTATATCAAGATTACCCTCTGAGTCAAAACCAAAACGACCGAACCTTCTTACGCCAGATTCGCTTGGCTTTACCGACAACCAATAAAATCCCATTTCGCCTTGTCCATCCACCACTTGAGCCGAGCCAGCCATACTTACATCAAAGAAACCAGAGAGGGGCATTCTTAAAGTTCCTTGTAAAACAAGACCGGAAGCAAGCGAAGAAGTGGTTATACCATAACCGCTCAACAACTGCGACAATTCATCATCATCGCTATTTGGCAACCGCCAATTCTTTGGACAGAGATCATCATATGCTAGCATAACACCCGGCTCATAGGAGTATGTATTTGCAGATGCAGCGGAAAAATCGTAAAGTACACCATATTTATTTCCCAAATCATCAATCGCCGAACCAGTTTTCGAGTTCTCGCTCGTCACGGGAATGAAAACAGGATCCGAGTGGGTGCCCTCTGCATTATTCCAAGAGTAGAAGTCACTTGCGGAAATAGACGAGCTAGTATTGGTATTTGTATAATTCAATTCTGAAACTGTAAGAGGAATTGCTCCCAAATTTAAGTTACCCATCATCCAACACTTAGTCTCCGTACGTTCCAAATCCATATATAATTTGCTGACAGGATAAGTTTGCCCATCGCGAACATCAGTAAGATCTACAACTTCACCAACCCCAAGCGAATCACACCCTGACCATTCCTGAAGCGTCATGTTTACGGTCTCCTCCGAAGGCTTTTTCACAGCTTTATATTCAATTTCGCCCTCATACACCCCCTCCGGCAAATCAAGATCAACCAATACACCGAATCCAATATTGCTTCTATGGCCAGCCGAAGTTGCCTCAGAGACCGAATCAATCAACAACGCACTTTGCTCGTCAACTGGAAGTACACTATATTCCTCAGCGTCATCCAAAAGCAAACCCCATGTGTTCATTGACAAATCTCCGGAAACCGACGCGATATACGCTTCATTGTCCTCGTCGACGGAATTCAAACGATTTATTCCATTTGGAGCATAGGCATACAAATCGTAGCCATTAGTAGTAGCTCGATCAACAGTAACTTCACCGGTCTGTAACACATAATAAATTGTTGTATCCGTGGAAAGATCACGATTGATCTCAATAACCATATTAGACCCGGTCACAGTTAAATTATCGTCAGCTATCGCCTTTTCCGAAGTCGCTTCAAAAACAGAACCAACCCCAAAAACAGCAAAAATAGCTGCGAATCCAATCAATCCAACATAAAGACGCGTATCAAATTTACGACCGATCAGCTCATCCTCACCATTAAAATCCACATCAAATTTGCGATATTTGCGCCGTTTTAAAGCAAGCACGGCCAAAATAAACAAAGCTGCAAAGCCCAAGAAAATGACCGATGCCCCACAAAGCAATTTTGAATTACTTGAATCGTAATGAGTCGCCACGCCAGTTTCCGGAATTAATGGAATCTCAGGCACCACAGTAGGCTCAGAAGTCTCTTCACTAGGCTCAGGCTCACCACCTATATCATTAACAACAACCCTAATCGTATTACTCATCTCCCGCCTCTTTTACGCTTAAGCTTTTCAAGAATAAGTATATATTACGCTAAAACTTATTGTCAAGCCAACAAAAAACACCCCAAAGGGGTGTTTTCTATTTTAGTCGAGGTGACGCATTGTAAGAGATAAACGCCCTTTGTCATCTATCGCAACTAGCTTTACTTTGACCTTTTGACCAACCTTAAGTACATCGGTTACCTTTTCAACCCTCTTATCAGAAATTTGAGAAACATGCAACATACCATCAATTCCGGGCATAATATTCACAAATGCTCCGAAATCTTTGATCGTTACCACAGTCCCATCATAAATCTTCCCTACTTCTGGTTCCTCAACCAACCCCTTAATCCACTCCAAAGCTCTTTCAATCGCTTTTGGATCGCTACCGGCAATTGTCACAAGACCAGATTCTTCAATATCCACCATTGCACCAGTCTCAGAAGTGATTTTATTAATAGTCTCACCTCCTTTACCAATGATAGCCCCGATTTTATCCGGATTTACTATCAATTTTTCAATCCTTGGCGCGTATTCGGAAATCTTTTCCCTAGGACCAGGCAGTACAGAGAGCATATGATTTAAAATAAACATTCTGCCCTCATGGCTTTGCTTGATGGCCTTTTCAAGAATTTCAACCGGTAAACCATGTACTTTCATATCCATTTGAAGCGCCGTTACACCCTCAGTCGTACCAGTCACCTTAAAGTCCATATCTCCAGCAAAATCTTCTGCGTCCATCAGATCCGTCAGTACATACGCTTTATCAATATCATCCGCAGTGATTTCCTGTCCTTTTGGAACATCCACCATGAGACCCATCGCTACACCAGATACTGGTCTCTTCAAAGGAACACCTGCATCCATCAGTGCAAGACAAGAAGAGCAAGTCGCAGCCATAGACGTCGAGCCGTTTTGAGACATAATCTCAGTTACACTACGAATCGCATACGGAAAATCTTCCTCGCTAGGCAGAACAGGCAAAAGTGCACGTTCAGCAAGATAGCCATGTCCAACTTCACGACGTCCAGGAGAACCTAAACGACCAATCTCGCCAACCGTGTAGGCTGGAGCATTGTAATGATGCATATAACGGCGTTTTCCGTCTGTCACTTCCATAGTATCTACTAACTGAGCAAGACTAAGCGGCGCCAAAGTCACGATGTTCATCGCCTGAGTTACGCCGCGCGTAAATAGCGATGAGCCATGAGTTCTCGGTAAAATACCGACTTGCGAACTAAGTGGGCGAACCTCTGTCGTCTTACGGCCATCCGGACGTACACCGTCTTCGACAATCGAACGACGCACTTCATGATGTACCGCAAGCTCGAAAGCTTGATTATACTGATCACGCAGGTTTTCGTCATACCATTCAACTTTTTCGTTGTCAGTTTCGCCCTGTCCAAGCTCAAGCGCAAATTGATCGTGCATTTCATACTTCATCTCATCAAGTACTCTAGCGCGCTCCAATACATTTCCACGCACATTTTCGCCGAATTTACCCTTAGTCCACTTGTCGACTCTTTCTTGAATCTCTGGATCAGGCAAAATCAGCTCGTACTCCTGCTCCGGAATGTCAACCAGTTTTTGAAGCTTTCTCTGGAGGTCAAGCGCAGGTTGAACATTTTCAACCGCCCAATGCATCGCCTCAATAATCATCTCTTCTGGCACTTCTTTAGCACCAGCCTCAACCATCACCACCTTACCATCTTTACAAGCGACTACAAGATCAAGCGAAGACTTTTCACGTTCTTCCGGTGTTAAGAAAGCTCTAAACTCACCGTTCACTCTGCCAATGCGGAGACCAGCAACTGGTCCATCGAATGGCACGCCGGCGTTCATTAAAGCCGAAGAAGCCGCCACCATCGCTACGACATCTGGACGGAAACTTGGATCCATCGAAAGAACCGTCGTTACAACCTGCACCTCTTGACGATAACCCTTCGGGAATAACGGACGAATTGGGCGATCGATCAAACGACCAACAAGAACCGCATTATCGCTTGGTTTTCCCTCGCGTTTAATAAACTTCGAACTAGAAATCTTACCAGATGCGTAAAATTTCTCTTCATAGTCAATTGAGAGTGGGAAGAAATCTTGAACCACAGGTTTCGTACCGACAACTACGGAACCTAACACTACCGTATCGCCGTATCTTACTAAAACACTCGAGGTAGTTCTAAAGCCAACACGGTTAATTTCCAGACTTAGTTCCCTGCCCAACCAGTCAGTTTTTACCACCGTGGTTTTCTTACCACTCGGGTTGATAATATCCATTAAGGATCCTTTCTCGAGAAAACATCAGAGAGCGATCGCAAACGAAGTTTGCACTCCTTCTCTGCCGTTTTCCCGCGTTAATTTACTATCCCTAGTATACCACACATCTCTCCCCTATTTAATATTGACTTTCTATTCCGTTTGTGGTATAATTCAAACATAGCCTGTTTTTTACTCCTAGCAAAAAACAGAGTTCTTTAAAGGAGGGCACTCAACATGCCATTTAGTCCAGAATCAATGTTGCGCGCCGAAACTCTTGACCACATCACGCTCGAACTTACAGACGACAAACTCATCGCCGAATGGCAATACTTCGGCAAGAGAGCAGAAACCCTTGATCCAATCATCGAAGCATTCCGCGCCCGACGTAGTCATTGGGAAAAAACACCAGAACACGATATTCATATCGTAATCGAACATCGCGATGATGATATATTCCTCCCGAACGGAAGAGTTAGGCGGACGTATGGTTTTTCGTACTGTCCCTACAATCGAAACAGTGACAAAATCCCGCCAATTCAACTATACACGGAATACGAAGCATTGCTTCATGTCATTTTCACCGAACTTATCACGTTATTCGATGAATGGCATGACGAAGAAGACGGTATGTATCGATTCTTGGAAGAACAAAATAAATCCGTCATGGATAACTTCCTCTACAAATACGGATATAAGGATGTGGCTAAAACCAAAGAACAGAGGAGAAAAGAGTTCTTCGCACTGCATCCCGAGTTCAAAAAGCCCCACACTGGAACTAGAAAAAAAACATAATCCAGACGCCCTCGCCCTCTTAACAAAAATCCCCGCATCATGCGGGGATTTCGCTTTTCCCTGCGTTAGATCTTTCCGAAACAACCCGGGGGAAAGTTATATTTAAGAGGTTATTTACGCAAGCCTAACTTGCTAACAGTCTCTTTATAGAGATTGAAGTCTGTCTTCTCAAGATACTTGAGAAGTTTTTTACGCTTCCCAACCATCTGCATGAGTCCACGACGCGCCATGAAATCATGTTTGTTCACCTTAACATGCTCCGTTACTTCCTTAATTCTTTCAGTAAGGATAGCAATCTGCACTTCAGGAGAACCAACGTCTTTCTCGGAACGAGCAAGCTTCTTGATAGCCTCTGCTTTCTTATCTTTGCTAATCATGAGACAAATTTTACCACATTAGAAGCCAAATGTCTAGATAAGATCAGGAGACGTCAAACAATACCGAAATCCGCAAGTGTCTTTGCATCTTCTACTCTATATTTATCTATCTTAGTTCGACGTAACGCAGTCAGATACGCTCCTGTCCTCAATTCCCTACCAATGTCTTCCCCAAGAGTTCTTATATATGTCCCACTTGAAACTTCCGCCCGAATCACTAATTTTGGCCAAGCATATTCCAAAACCTCAATATTATATATACGTACCACGCGCGTAGGCGTTTCAACTTTAATCCCTTTTCGTGCCATTTCATATGCACGTTTACCATTTATTTTTACGGCCGAAAAAGCTGGAACCTTTTGTTTAATCTCGCCAATAAAACTTTGAACAACTTTTTTGATCACATCCTCAGCCACTGGGGCGCCTGAATAACTCTTTTGAATCTCGCCCTCAATATCCCCTGTTGTCGATGTCCTTCCTAATTCAATTTCTGCAACATATTCTTTATCAAGCTTTAAAAAATCATTACTCTTTTTAGTTGCCTTACCCACCAATACGATCAAAAGACCAGTTGCAAATGGATCAAGCGTTCCAGTATGTCCAACTTTAACTCTTTTTCTTTTACCATCCTGCGTCGTGCCTTGTTTCTCCGAAAAAATTCTTCTGATGCGCGCCACAACGCCAAAAGAAGTCATCCCAGCTGGTTTATCAATCAATAGAACTTCGTCCATACAAATATCATATCATTTTATCAAAAATCAATAAAAATCGGGATAGACTCCCGACTAAGCTTTCTTAATAACATTAACTAACAACGTTAATTATGTATGAATTCCAGGAATCTTAAACGCTGACGGATCGCTTGGTCCATTATTCATCGAATCTGCTATCTGCTGATTAGTCTGAAAATTCCCAACCCCAGTCTGCACACCTACAGACTCATTCCCTAATCCATTGCTAACGGACGCAGGCGCGCCCGCAACAGCAGGCATCTGAGGAAGCCCAGAAGGAGCAACGGTTGCAGTACTTGCTAAGCCCTCGTCAATCCCAACTCTCACACTCGATTCTGGAGCCGGCATGACCGCAGGCATAGAAGCGGCACTATCAATCTTCGCATCAATAGGAGGCATAGTTGCAAAATCCGGCGCAGGCAAGACAGGAGGTGGCGCAATTTCCTGCCCTGGCATAGGCATTGGATTCGGTTCAGGTACAATATTGGACATTTGATTCGTTCCAATAGGTGCAACATTCAACATTCCGCCTGAACTACCTTTCATCGATGAGCTCATTCCAGAAACATCATTGGATCCACTATCAGCAGGGGCGTTCTCAGTAGGAGATTCATCACCAATAATACCCACCGTATTACCAGCACCAAAATTCATCTCCGGAACATCATCATTAGAAGTTTGGTTAATTCCCGGGGTATTATTCAAGGCTGGATTTGTTTCCGAATCCATCATTGCGTCCACACCGCTCTCGCCTGAAGCTGATTCCCCGCCCGAAAATGAACTACCACCGGGTATAATCTTCGGCAACTCACCATTCGGCTCATCGTTAGATCCAGAAGTGTCCGAGTCAGTTTGAGCATGTTTAATGATGTCCATTGCTTCTTGTTCATCATTTTCGGAAGACGCATGGGAAATATCCGGCTTCATTGCATCCTCACTATTCATAGCCGCCATTGGGTTACCCGCCGGACCAGGAACTTTATCTACATCTTGCACATTGGCTCGAAGACCATTCGGCCCATTCTCACCAACCTGAATTCCACCTTCGCCAGGGAGAGGCTCATTCAAAGCATCATCAATCATCTTTCCATAATCAGTAGCACCTACATTTGAATTTGATTTCTCAATATTCTTAACCATTTGATCCGCAAGAGATTCTCCAGCAACCCCTCCAGAGTTATCGCCAGTCCCAGATATACTCACTCCAGCAATCGTCTCTTCGCCAGGCAGACCAGTCGGATTTCCGCTCGCAGTACCAAGAGCCGCCTCCATTGCTGCCTTAACTGGGTCAACATCAGATCCGTTCTCAGCAGGAACAGCGTTATTATCGGTTTGCGTTTCGGAACCAACGGCCTCAACAGGACCGCTAGCATCCTCTTCGCCAGGCAGACCAGTCGGATTTCCGCTCGCAGTACCAAGAGCCGCCTCCATTGCTGCCTTAACTGGGTCAACATCAGATCCGTTCTCAGCAGAAACAACATCACCAGTAGTCTGCGCTTCGGATTCATCCTGCGGCGACTCCGCTTCAACAGAAGGACCAACAACACCATTAGAAGATATCTCGCCAATCTTAGAAGACTCCCCCTCAACAGGAACAGGTTCCTCATCTATCGGTTTATTGGGGGCAATCTTCGGCAGTTCATGTGGCGTCTCGTCTTCTTTTGAAGAGCTATCTTTCTCTGCGGTAGCGACATCATCATCAGCATCATTCCCTAAAACAGGAGCAACCTGATTTTGCGTCTCATCATCAGATGCTACATCCTCAGTTATCGACGGTTTAACAACATTTGACACTGTAGCATCTTCGGGCTCCACCGACCTCTCGCCGGTAATTTCTTCATCGGATGACTCCGCAGCAAGCTCATCCGTCGTTTCAGCAACCTCCTCCTCAGATTCCGGTTGAGTACTTTTGTCAGGTTTCAGCACCGTATCATGATTTATTTCCAACTTGGTTACATCTTCCGGTTCTTCCGGAGCAACATCTTCAGCTTCGCCCTCTTCCTCAGCAACAGCCGCAGCTTCAGCGTTATCATTAAATATTACTTCACCCTGGACATTCTGAACCACTAATTGCTGATCGGCACCAGCGCCCATCAATTTAGCCGCCAAAACCATCACGTCAGGAGTCGTCGATGGATTAGAAAATCTATCTGTCGCAGCAACTAGACCAGTCAACAATGCCGTAGCAGTAGCAGGATCAATCTTTTCATCCAAAGCAAATGCTAACTTAGAAACCATCTCAGAAATAGAACTTGCATTAGGGTCATTCCACTCCACATCTCCAAAGTTCCCAGCCGAACCATTCGAGATATTAATAGATGTCGCGTCATGCATGATACGACCATGCTCTTTAAGTGCAGCATCAAACTCCGTTTCGGCAGAGACGTTTAAAGAAATAACCAAATCAATATTGAAATCACCTCTTGAAAACTCAATATCATTACCAGAAATTGATGTCTTATATGGAGTCACATAAACCTTTACAAAATCTCCATCAATCTTATAACGCAGGTGATCTGCTTTATCCTTATTGAGAGCAATAACAAAATCCTGCAAACTCTCCGTACCGGTTTCAAAACGTTCTTGCGGCTTCAAAAACTCCAAGACATTTGGCGTTTTGCCAGAATAAATTGCAGTAACACGCTTCCCGATATTGTCCAACGCCATAGAAAGACCCATGGCTGCAGCTATTTCGTCAACACTCGGATCGTTCGAAAGCGCAACCAAAACACTATCGGCTTCATCAATTTTTGCCAAAACATCATTAAGCACCGGATCATTGACCGCTCCTGCTTTTGGTCCACCCGGTTTAGAATTTGTCTTTTTGTTTTCGATATTGTCGCTCATAATTACAACTTCTCAAACCTTAGTTTACCATAAACGTTTTTCAAACACAACCACACAAAGATAAACTATAACACCTTTATTTTAATATCTGCTTCAACCGATCAACTCGCACACCATAATTTGACAAATCCAATAAGTAAGTAGTCAGTTTGTCCATACAGGTAATTGTCATTTCAAAATACCCAATCAACAACACAAGCACATCAAGCCCTATCAATTCATCCATCACCATCTTCGCTAGCAAAATATACAGTACGATCTTCCCAAAAAAAGGAATCGCCGCCCAAAAAGTCGCACGATTTGCGATTGTTCGTCGTCTTTTTCGGTATTCTCGCCGCCACGGAACAAAGCTTTTCTTCATTTTTTCTTCTTGTTCCTGCACGGCCGCAGATTCATTACTAGCAATTCGTTCATCACTCGCGACTGCCAAAATACCAAAATCTTTCCTCTTCCCATGCATTACTTCTTCTTTTATACTTACTAATTCAGTAAAAGCACTAATCGATTTGTCTTCCTGCTTTCGAGCATTGCCATATCTCTTTGCTTCTTCTTTAGCATTTCCGTTCAAAATTAAAAGATATAAAACATCAATCAATACCGCAATCACGCCAGTACTTAAATCCACCGTTAGAAACACCGCGAAAATTATCAATAATCTAACCAACTGAAGTATAGCCTCAGTAGTCACATTCGCCGAATCGACCATCCACCTTATGTCGTCCGCAAAAGTATCGATTATTCGACCTCTTGGTATTTTATCGAGCAACTCTGGATTCTCAGAAATGCTATCAAATATCCTCGTTTGCAACGAAACATGATAAACTTCTGCCATTCTCATATAAGCAAAGTGATTTGATCGTAAAAATAGGAAATAAACCGCATAAAAAACGATATAAAGTCCGGCATATAGCCATATTTCTGAGAAAGACCCCTCAGTAATTACACCAATGATCCCAGCCGTTGCTACCGGCGGCAATAAGCCAGCTAAATTGTATGCAGCACACGAACCAAACAGCAAAAGCTCGAGGTGTTTTTGCCCACCAACGACCTTACGCATCTTTCGCACTATATCAATATACTGTTTCATTGCACCCTAATTATTTTATATTTTTCTCGTACCCCACATCGGCCACATCATATTTTTGTCCACCAGAAATCATTCTTAAAATCTTACTCGAGCACCAACCGATAAACCCGAGAACGACCACACAAAATAGCCAAGACCAAGTCAAATTAGGTTCAGGCATACAAAGAAGGTTAATTATTACCGCGCCCGCAGAGATAATCGCAACTGTAGTCAAATTCATCACCGACCTACGCGTCGCATCTACTTTCAAGCTTTCGAACTGCTTTTGAGCTGATTCGGCATAGTTTCGAGTCATATCCCAAAGATATGTAATATAACTTAGAGTATCACCCAATGCCTCATATCTATATCCAGAAATCTTCAAAAACTCAGTGAGATCTTTATCATTCTTCGCAATCTTCTCGCGAGTTGGAAGATAAGTCGACATTTGTTTAATTCGTCCATCGATCAACGTAATAGTCTTCTTGTACGCTTCCAACTTTGTAGTGACCTTCATAATATCAGAACCTCTGATCGCTTTACGTGCTTTCACCTCATCAATACGTTCCCAAAGGACACGGTGAATATTTAGATAACGATGCATCTGTCCTTTGAATTCGCGTATAAATATCTGTTCTTCAATATATCTTTCAATTTCGCCTTCCTTCTTTGCCTTGTTATTTATGAAATAATACTTGTCGCCACGGACAACATCATACTTGTCGTTATTAAACTCAAAATATTTCTGTTTATCGGTCTGTTCCAGTAAAGATGTCATATCATTTTTGGAAGCCTTATCCAAAACTATAAAATACGGATAAACATTCTCTATATTAGCAAGCTCTTTCGGAACAGGGGCACCAAGACTAAACAGATAATTAATTGCCGGCGAAAGTCTCTTTTCATAATATTCCTGCACTTTCTGTATGCCCAAGACGAGTGTGTCAGAATTAACATCACGATTGTTCAGTGTTATCAAACCATCCTCAAAAATTTTTACGGCAATACCACTCTTAGACTTAAACTGTAGATACTCCTCACCGCTAATACCATAGCTAAGAGATTCAATTTCTAGCGCTTCCAAAAGTTCAGCCAACTTCTTTTCACTTAATTTCGAAATGCCGCCAGTTCCTCGCAAAAAATCATACACTTCAGACAATTGCAGCATTGTTCGCTGGAACCAACCCCCAATATATACACTGCTAATCTTCATCAAAAAACTCCTTTCCAATATTATACCATAAACGTTTTCGTTTATCGCCGTCTTTTGAAAAATCCATTACTAAAACCAAAACTCAAATTAGCAATTCTTTCATTCTCTACCACCTCTTGCGATTTTTTATAAAATAAGCTATAATATCCAAAAGTTATATAAACCAACAGGAATTCCATTTAAATGCCAATCATTAAATCAGCTAAAAAGGCTGCACGACAAGCAACCAAACGTACCGCAAAAAACGAAGAAATCAAAAAGAACATCAAAGTCGCTTTGAAAAATTTCAAGAACAAACCAACTGCCGAGAACATGAAAAAAATTCAAAGTGAATATGACAAAGCCGTTAAGAAAGGTCTTCTCAAGAAGAATACTGCTTCCCGCCGCAAATCAAATCTTGCTCGACTCGCAAAAGAACTCAAACTCAAAAAGAAGTAAGTCTTAAAAGAAAACCTTTTATCAACAGCCACGGCTCCACGGCCGTGGTTTTCATTTGCATATCAATCTCAGAAAGTTCTTTCAGAATCTTTTTTTCCTTGCGACCGGTTGCTCTCAACTCAAACTTCTTAATCGCTTGCGAAACTATTAAACCAAAAAACATATAAGGATCCTGGGTACTCTCTATCTTTTCAAGTTCGTTCACTGCTTTTTCCCCATCTCTCAACGCAATATCAAAAATATTAAAAACCGAATTAAAATCAACTTTTTCTTCGGCTTTCAATTCATCAATCTTGATGCCCGATTTCACCATATTTTTAACTAACGCAAGTCGCTTATCAAGTGCCGATTCCCAGATTATTACATTACTATCAGTTTTAGCAAATTCCTCTACTTTTGTCGCAAATTCCTTGAATAGTTCTTTATTCTCACCAAGATCTTTGATTAGTATCTTTCTAGTATTATTCGAAAAAAGAGTTGTTCCAAAAAACAAACTAGGCAAACACTCTAGATCCAAGTCTTGCCCTTCAAACACCTCGTAATCATTGCCAAGCTCATTTGTAATAGTTTTGCTAATTCTTACGCGGTCATTTCCCGTGAGAATCCTAATCCCCACAGCCGCCCTTTTCTTTCACCGTATCCAAATTGTCCATCCTCTCGCTCTCTAAAAGCTCAAGGTCCTTTTCTTCTTCGTCTAAACATTTTTCGCCTTTTAATTCCTCTTCCACGTTCCTCCTTTTATTTCATTTTAACATCCTTTTGGCACATCGGGCAAAAATGCGTTCCGCGTCCACCAACTTTTATCTTAACGATTTTTGTGCCACACTCTCTGCATTCTTTTCCCTGACGATTAAAAACTTCTGCAAAAAGTTCTAAATAATCCCCCTTCGTTCCATCGCTCTTCACGTAATTCCGAATTGTCGATCCGCCAGCTGCTAGGCTTCTATCCATCACGACGCGCGCCCCCTCAACCAATCTACTAGCTTCCTCCAACGAAATAGTTCCCGCTCTACGAGATGGATTTATCTTTGCATAATGCAATGCCTCGTCAGCATAAATATTCCCAAGTCCACAAATAATCGTTTGATCAAGAATAATACTTTTAATCACCGAATTTTTATGTCTCTGTAATTTACCATACAATTCATCACCCGACATTTTCCAAGGTTCTTTCGCTAGCTTACAAATAAAACTGTCCTTCTCGACCATATCAGTCGACAACAATTTCATAAAACCAAATTTTCGTTGATCATTAAAAAACAACTCCCCTTTTTCGAAATGGACTATTACTCTAGTTTGCTTATTGGGCAAAATCATTAAACCATCAGTTGGATGGCCGCCTCCAAAGGTATGTTCGAGCAGGTTATCATATTCATTAATTACTTCTTCTTTCGAAACTCCACTCGCACTTTTTATTTTAAAAGCTTTTTTCGCATAATCCGAATCCCACCATACCAATTGTCCGGTCATTCTTAAATGGCAAACAATAGACTTCTTATTTGATAAATCAATAATTAAAGCCTTGCCATAACGTCTTAGCCCATCAACAAACGCCCCACAAATATCATCAGGATCACCCAAAAAGCTCTTTTTTTCTAAAACATCTACACTTAAAACTTTGCCACCCTTTTCCTTGATTAAACAATTCTTCAATCCCCGTCGAATTGTTTCAACTTCAGGCAATTCCGGCATTACTTCTTTTCCCTAAACCAAGTAATCAATTCCGCCAATGCTTCTTTTTCTGGCATTTCTTCACTTTTAATAAAACCATTAATTCCCTGTTCTTTCAATTCATTATTCACCCTAGAAGCACTCCTCATTATTAAACTGATCCTCATAGTAGTCACATCAGCATCCTTATATCGGACATCGACCTTAACATTCCTAATCCAACCCTCTTCAAGATTTGCGCTAAGACTATCCCCTAATCTCACCACTCTCGAGCCAGAGTACCCGAATAGTTTTTTTGCTTCAATTAATTTTACCGTCTCCTCAAGATCATCGGTCGTTACAACCGTTATTTGCGCAGAAGGATCACCCAGCATAATGTTCATTACTCCGCCACCAGCTTCCACCAATACACTGCCCTCAAAAATCAACGCGCCCTTCGAGCTCAAACCAGAAACACTCTCCACAAAACCAGCACGATTATAATAAAGAGCACTCCTAAGCCCTTCCGTTGTTTCTTTAACTCTTTTCTCAAATTCAGATTGTCTTTCTTCCAAAGTTGCATAAGAACCCATCATTATGTTCTTAAGCTCACGCACGGCAACGAGATAGATCGAACTATCACTATGCATAACTTCTGCAAGCTCTTTATACTCCGAATTCTTATAATTATCGCCGGTTCCTCTAACCACTTTCGAAAAACCATTCTTCAAATCAGACAACTCATTCAATATGTCGTCTGTATTTAATTCTTTATAAGAATACTTAAAAAGCCATTCAGAGCGCATACGGTCAAGCAAATATTCTCTAAAATAATTCGAAAACCCACGCGCATCGCCTGCAAATTGCACAGTACTAGTTTCGATAGTCGTCTTCGTAAGAAAAGCCTTTATAAAATAACCACCAACACCAAGAATCACCACCACTAAAACAAGTGCTAATGTCTTCTTCCAAAATCCCTTCTTTGGTTCCATGTCATCTTCATCATCCTCATTGTCTTTCTCATTAGTATCAGGCTCATGCTTCTTTGCGCTTTTCTTTTCTATCACAACGCTCTTTCTGACATTCCTATCATCAATTTCTTCAAGTTCACCTTTAAGCTCTTCTTGCTTCTTTTTTCCCGTTTTTATTTTCCTCACGTTAGCCTTTTTATTCGTAACCATAAAAAAATTATACAGCACTTTTCATTAAAAATCACATTTACTCTAGCAACTTAGCTATTATACTTATCATCAATTCTTTTTCGTTTCTCTCACTCTCAGAAATCAAAAGAACAATTGCCGTTAATGCACGATCCGATACTTTAGTCTCGCCATCTTCAGCCAAATGACAATCGTTAATAGTCAAAAAATAAATAAAAATCAACGCACCAATTTGACGATTACCATCTTCAAACGGTTCGTCCTTCACTATGTAATACAACAACCGTGCCGCTTTTTCCGCTACGGTTCGTCCCGTGTCGTCATTTTCAAGACGCCCCAAAAAAACATCCAGAGATCTTTCGTCTTTTATTGTGCCAAAAGCCTCTCGCTCAGCTAACCGCTCACGTAAATTATCCGCCAGATTTCTTACCTCAGCAATACTCACAGTCCGACGCAAACTTCCACTCCTCTTAAATATCGTCGAAACTTCGCCTGCTTCGAACTCATTTATAGCTCCCATCGTCTTGCCATATCTCGAAATAACTTCCAAAATCCCCTTTGCTTCTCCCTCCTCAAGTTCAGTCTTCGACATTAATCTTCTTACTAAAGAAAGCGTCCCCTCTAAGTTCTCTAATTTTTCACCAGGCAGCTCTTTAATTCGTCGTTCATTAACCGCAGCGCCATCAACCACATATCTCTTTAAAACAGTTGTTGCCCAAACGCGGAACTTTGTAGCCTTTTTTGAATTAACTCTATATCCAACCGAAATTATTGCATCAAGATTATATCGCTTTACCTGGCGAACTACACGTCTCCCACCCTCGGATTGAACTTGTGCTTTTTTTGCACATGTTCGTTCTTCGCTCAATTCTTCATCTTTATAAATATTTTTTAAATGCCGGCCAACAACTGTTCTGTCCACGTCAAAAAGCTTTGCAATTTCGTCTTGTGTTGCCCAAATTGTCTCTTTCTCGCTATCAATATCAAAGACAACTTCACCCTCCTCGACACGATAAATCTCTAAACCTCGCTCCATCGTCTTCCCTCTTTAATCTCGACGGCCAACTTTACTTTCAATTCTGGAGCTACATTCTCCATCACGTCTTTTAGCACAGCTTTCGCTTCGTTGGCAACCTTAGGATCACATTCCACCATAATAGAATCATGTACTTGCATAATCATCTCTGCGCCTTTTGGTAATCTGTTATCGAGTCTAATCATCGCTAATTTCATCAGATCAGCTTCGGTGCCCTGAATCGGCATGTTCTGTGCAGCTCTTTCCGCACCCATCCTTACAACAAAATTCGACGACCTAATATCAGGCGTCGGCCGCCTTCTTCCAAAATACGTCTCAACATAGCCCATTGTTTTTGCTTGTTCGAGATACTCTTTTAGCTTATTCTGAATCGGTTTTCGCAACTCAAAATAATGATCAACAAACTGTTTTGCCTCATAAATCGACATACCAGTCGCATCAGAAAGGCCTTTGGCGCTCATTCCATAGAGAATTCCGAAATTAACTACCTTCGCTCTTCGCCGCTGTTCCTCAGTCACATCGTCCATTTCAACTCCATACACCTCAGCTGCCGTCTTTGTATGAATATCTATATCATTATTAAAATCATTTATCAGATCGGAATCATTAGATAGTACCGCTGCAAGTCGAAGCTCGAATTGTGAATAATCCGCAGATATTAACACTTTGTCGTCATCAACTACAAATCCGCCCCTAATCTTTTTCCCCTCTTCTGTTCTTGTAGGTATATTTTGAAGATTCGGGTTCAAGCTCGATAACCTTCCAGTTGCAGTCACATTCTGTGTAAAAGTCGTGTGTACTCTATCATCCTCATCGGCAAGCTGCGGCAAAGGTAATATATATGTAGACAATAACTTTGAGGCCTCACGATATTCCATCAGTTTCGGGATTATCGGATGCATGTCCCTCAGCTTAGTTAGTTCCTTTGCACCAGTTGAATAACCACGCTGCGTCTTTTTAATTCCCTTTGTCGGAAGACTTAATTTATCAAATAATATATCCGAAAGCTGTAGTGGTGAATTGATATTAAACTCTCTACCAGCAATCAAATAAACCTTAGCCGCCAAGCGATCAACATATTCTTCGTACTCTACTCTAAGCTTTTCAAAATATGCTCTGTCGATTTTCATTCCCTTTTTTTCAATCTTGAATAGAACCGGCATTAATGGCATGTCAAATTCCGCCAGCACTTCATACAATTTCGGGACGCTTTCAAACTCATGCATCTGCCTATCATATTCCGCTCTCATCTCTTCCTTATCATCAACCAACAAAGACAAATTTTCATCCTCAACTTTTCGTTCTAGCGGATTCAGGAGGAATCTTCCTTGTCCTAAATCATAAAACTTTGTACCATTTAGTATTCTTCCAGCAATCGACGAATCTTTATGCATTAAGCTCTTTATATCAAAGCTCACGATTGTATCTTTTGGCAAATCCATTATCTTTGTATCATGCTTCTCTTCCGCGGTATCGCCCGAAACCTTCTCGCCTTGTTCGACATCAAACGCACCCTCCGCCTCCCACTTCACGATCTTTCTCTCTAGACTCTTGAATTCAAGCTTCCGCAGACCCTCACGTATTCTAGTCATATCAACAACTAAATCAGGCATCTCCATATAGTTTATCGGCGCATCCGTCATAATCTTCGCCAACTGATAACTCATAAACGCCAGATCCTTCCCTGCCCTAAGCTTTTTGCCAACTGCCCCCGGAATCTCTGCAACGTTCCGAAAAATACCTTCTAAATCACCGTACTCATTCAATAGTTTGACTGCGCCTTTTTCTCCAATTCCCGGCACGCCAGGAATATTATCAGATGAATCACCTTTCAAGGCCTTTAGATCTAGAAATTGCTCTTTCTTGATTCCGTATTTCTCTTCTAAAGCCGCAATATCGATTTCTTCAAGTTCTGAAAAACCCTTCAACAATCTATAGACTTTTACATTTTCGTCTACGACCTGCAACATGTCTAAATCAGAAGAAATGATGTACATTTCCCATTTGTCATTATCTGTTTTTGCAAATCTCGTCGCGGAAACCTGCTTCGCAAATGTACCAATAATATCATCCGCTTCATACTCATCCAGCTCAACAAAGCCCCAACCAAGAGTATTAACCAACTCTTTAAGCAAAGGTATTTGCGCATAGAAGTCCTCCGGAGGTTTAACTCTACCGGCCTTATAGTCAGAATAGATGGCCTTCCTCTTTGCTATTGAAGTCCCAGCCTTATCCCAGGCTACAACGACTTTATCCGGTTTTAATTCCTTAACAAGCTCCATCGCAATCGCCGCAAAACCATACACACCACCAGTAGGCGTTCCGTTACTTGTCGAAAGAGCGCCCATCGCATAATACCCACGATAGAATACCGATTTACCATCAATAACGACTAATCGTTTCATTAAAACTCAATTTCCTTCAAAATCCCATCAAGTTTTTTATTTGTTTCTTCGATAGTACCATCATTCAATATATAATAATCTGCAGCAGCAATCGGGCCACCCTTCTCTAAGTTTTCAATCTCGCTTCTATCCCTTTCAACAATCTCCTTATAATTAAATGGTCTATCCGGTCGTTCCGCGACACGTTTATATCTCAACTTCTTTGGCAACACCAAGGCAACAAACACCAACTCTCCAGGGAACTCTTTCTTAAGAATCACATACTCTGTCCAAGAATAAACACCGTCCAACACGATTCTCTTCTGGCCAGCCTTGATCAAATTTTTTACTTCCTGAATAACTTGTTTAACCACCCAATCTTTCCCCTCTGTTTCTCGTATCTCTTCCCGAAACTTTTTCTCGCTCTCACCATCCGGAGTTCTCTCAATTCCACGTCGTTCCATTTCCCTATAGATCATGCCTCCAAAATATACTTTTGGAAAACCCAAACTAGTCAAGTGATCAACTGCAACCGATTTTCCGCTTCCGCTCATCCCTACCACAGCCAAAATCTTTACATCTCTATCCTCTTTCGCCACGCTAAACCTCCTTTATTTTCCCATATTATACCTTACGCCTTAATAACTCGCAAACATCTCCCGCTTTTTAAAATCTTGATTTCTTTTACCTCCTTCAAACACTCACCTTCACCCTCAGTATGCACAAAAACATCAGACTTTTCGGGAAAACTCAATACATCCATTTTCGCAAGGCCGCCAGGAAGCTTTCCCTCTAACGATTTAGCAAATTTATCCAAAAGTCGCCAAAAACTACGGTTCCTCATCGCGCCACTCCAAAACTGATCCTCGAGCTCATACCACGTTCCGCCCGGGACTAAGCCTGCCATACTTTTGCCGTTCATCGCGACATAATCCGTAGTTCCCTTTTTAAACTTTCTTTTATTCAGTCTTGCATCAATGGGCAAAAAGTCGTTTCTCCTCTTATTTTTTACATACCATTTAAATGTCTTTCGTGCCGTAAACCACAATCTATTCCTTGCTTTTTTTAATTTCTTACGCACTTTTGTTCTCTTCATAATGCCAGCAGCCTCCGCCAACATACCAACAGTAAAATAAACGCTTGAATAAACATAATGGCGTCCATCAACCATCACCTCCATCGGATAATACAAATCAAAACGCCCTTCTTCAAACTTCTTTATAATTCTTTCAAAATCCATTTTTCCCAACGTTTCTGCGAAATCATTAAAATTGCCAAATGGCATTACGGCCATTGTTGCATTCTTTCCAGATAGCAAGACAGCATTAGCAACTACAGCAGCAGTTCCGTCTCCACCTGCACTCAACACTAAATCACCCTTACGAATAACACTTGCAAGGTTTTTGGCATTTATGACAAGAGGAGCCTCTTTGACTATAAACTTCGCGACCATCCAACCCTTTATTTTTCTCGACTTGTCGATCACTCCTCGTTGAACTTCGGAAAAACGTGTCGAATTTGGGCTATACGCAATTATAAGTCTTTTCAAAACCGCAACCTCCTTCCCCCAACGGTATTATTAAGAATGTAGAACACCGCCAGGAATAAGCCACTCTAGAAATGCCCAAAGCACAGCGAAAGCACCTAAACCTATCAACACCTCAACTATCCTTCGCTTTGCCTTTGTCATCGTAGCGGGATCACCATTGGCGGTCATATACTGGATCCCAGATATTATTATCCCAATAACGCCACCTGCGCCAATCCCAATCGTCAATATATTAACCGCTAATGCCAAGATCGAATAGATACCACTCTCCTCACTACCGGTGCCACAATCAATCAATGTCGTCTGAACATTCCCGCACTGTGCAGCGAACCAATAAAACATCTTCTCCATTTGACCTCCTTATCTCAAATATTCATGAAGCTTTTTCGTGTCTTTGTGTTTTCGTAACTTAGAAAGAGCCTTCGCTTCAATCTGTCGAATCCTTTCCCGCGTTACTGAGAACTCATAGCCAACTTCTTCCAAAGTATGTGGCCTCTCACCGCCTATGCCAAATCGCATTTTAATAATTTTCTGTTCGCGATCGGAAAGCGTCGAAATGATCTCGGCTAACTGTTCTTTTAAAATCTGATTTGCGGCCGAATCCTCAGGAGAAATACGTTCTTCATCTTCAACAAAATCACCAAGCACCGAGTCCTCATCGTCGCCATCACGACCAACACTAGCATCAAGCGAAGCAATATCTTGCTTAATACGCATCACATATTCGATCTTATCCACATCCATATCAAGCTCTTTCGCAATCTCAGCCGTTGTCGGTTCGCGATTAAGCTCTGTTGTCAGTTTTCTAGTCGTTCTTAAGACTTTGTTAATTGTTTCAACCATATGCACCGGGATACGAATCGTCCTTGCTTGATCGGCAATCGCACGTGTAATTGCCTGACGAATCCACCAAGTCGCATAAGTCGAAAATTTAAAACCTTTTTCCGGGTCAAATTTCTCAACCGCACGTAAGAGTCCAGTATTACCCTCTTGTATTAAATCCAAAAAATCAAGCCCTCTGCCAGAATAACGCTTCGCAATAGAAACCACCAAACGCATATTCGCTTCAACCATCTTATCTTTAGCTTTGCGGTCACCCTTCACGATCTGCTTTGCTAATTCGGTTTCTTCATCAGCTGATAGAAGTGGGATCTTGCCAATTTCGCGTAAGTATAGTCTTACAGAATCATCAGCAAAAGCATCAACATTATCGACCGTTATTTCAAGGTCTTCGTCAGAAAGTTCTTCCTCGTCCGCTAGATCGAGTGCATCGGGTTCCATCGGCTCAAGGAGCAAGTCATCCTTTTCTTGATCCATTTCCCAAATTATAAGCTATCTTTTAGTTTTTTGCAACTCGTAAATCCTCTTTAAAACTTCCTTTTCTCTCTCAGGATCCAAGTCTTTTTCCTCCAGTTTTAAAGTCAATTCATTGATCTCAGATTTAATCATTTCATCCTTAATCCTTATATAAAGGCCGTCAACTTCGGCTTTCAACGATCCCTTGCTCCAGCCTTTATACATGTTTTCAAATATCAATTCGAGCTCAGCCAATCTCGTTTCATCTTTTGGCAAATCTATTTCTTCAGGACCATTAACTCCTCCAAATGCTACAATTGCAAGTAAGTTGTTTTCTAATTTCTTAATCGCATCCTTGTTCGCCTTTGTTTTTGCTTGTTTCAATCGTCGCTTTGGCTTTTCGATCAGTTTTCTCTCAATGTCATCTTCTTTTCCGTGCAAATCCTCACGCTGTACTCCCAATCTGCGAGCTACAATTTCTTCATAATGTGCTCTCTCGACTTTATCTTTGACATAACTTAAAAGTTTTAACGCAATATCCGAGTACTGTCGTTTTCCAAATCCAGTTCTAAGGTCAACCTTCTCTTCGTATTTATCTAACAGCCATTCAACCGCTGGTCGTCGCTCAGCTACAGCCTTTTGCCAAAGTTCCGCACTCCTACATATCAACTCATCAGGGTCCTTTGCTCCATGATAGTCAGAAATAACAGTTAAATTAATACCTAAATCCCCAGCCATAAATATCGCTCGCTCCGCCGCTCTCACGCCAGCATCGTCACCGTCATAAGCTAATCGTATATCATCCGTCAACCTAGAAAGTGCTTTCAATTGCTGCTCAGTCATCGCCGTACCACTTGTTGCAACTGCCTCTTTGACACCAGCCTGATGACTAGAAATCACATCCATATTTCCTTCAACTATCACTACAAACCCATTTTTTCGTATAGCATCTTTTGCTTGAGCTAACCCAAAAATAAATCTACTCTTATTAAACAAAAGCGTATCCTGCGTATTTAGATACTTTGGCTCGCTCTTATCCAAAACTCGAGCAGTATAGCCAATCACACCACCTGTAGTATCTATAAATGGCACCATCATACGCCCCCTGAACATATCGCCACCAAATCTATTCAGTAGGCCAGCATCATTCAGCTCCTTTTCCGCATATCCGCGACTCATTAAGAACTTTTTTAAAGCTCTTCCCTCCTGCGGCGCATACCCAATTCTAAATTCTTTGACTGTCTTTCTATTTAAGTTGCGTTTATAAAACACATACTCAGAAACCCGTCGACTCTTCGATAGACAAAACTGATAATACTTCGTTGCTAACTCAAGCGCTTCTTTTGCCCTCACCTTACGTTGCGCCAATTTTGCATCACCACCAGCATATCTAGAAATATCAACTCCAGCCTGTAAAGCAAGTTTTTCAAGCGCCTCTTTAAAAGTTATGCCTTCCACTTCCATCAAAAAAGTAAAGATGTCTCCACCTTTATTTGCCGAAAAATCGTGCCATATCCCCTTCTCCGGACTCACCATAAAAGAAGGGGTCTTGTCCACACCCCATGGCGATCTTCCTTTCAGCGTTCTGCCCGCTCGTTTTAATTCAACATACTGTGAAATCACGTCCTCAACGGGGAGTCTCGCCTTGATCTCCTCCTTGGCATCATTCATGCTTCAAGTATAACACCTTTCCAAAATAATATGTTATACTATAGTTAGCATGAACGATTTAGATTATCTTAACCAAATTTCACAAGGCGTCAGCAAACAAGCCAAACCAACTACCTTTCTCGACAAAAAAATGAAAATCGTTCTCGGTGCCCTTGCGGGTGTCATAGTTTTCTTTATTATTGTCGTTTCCGTCATGGGCTCCTCGTCCTCCACTCCAGACATTACCGCCGCCAGCGAACTCGGCCGTCTCTACCTACGCGCAAATGATGTTACAAGAATCATTAACGATTACAATGGCAACATTAACTCTCCTTCTATTCGCTCGACTAGCTCCTCTTTCACTACGCTTCTGTCAGAAATATCTGCAAAGTCCGCTAGTTACCTCATAAACATCTACGGCGTCGATCTAGGCTCAATTATTCCGACACAAGACGATACAAAACTCATCTCAAACCTTGATAACTCATTAAACAGGGCGCGTCTTAATGGCCTCCTCGATCGTACATACGCACTAGAAATGCATTATCAAGTCCGTCTCCTTATTGTCCTCGAAAACTCTATTTCAAACAAAACAGATATCGTTCAAATCAATGAATTTCTAAATTCTTCCAAAGAATCTCTCGGCCGCCTTGAAGAAACTTTCGGCAAATACGCACAAACAGATTAATCCCGCCGATTACAAATACTCGCTTCTTTTATGATATAATTGCCTCATGAGTAAAGAAGCAATTAATCCAAAAGTTAGTGTCGCGAAATCCCTCGACACAATAAAGAAAAAAGAACCAAAGGTTATTAAAGAATTCAAAGAATTCATTAATCGTGGTTCGGTAATCGATCTTGCTGTCGGCATTATCATCGGCGGCGCATTCACGTCAATCGTTAATTCTCTTGTAAATGATATCGTCATGCCATTTGTTTCCATGCTGATTGGTGGTTTCGATTTTTCAAACTTGAAAATTACTATTCCAGCCTATGCGGAAGGCATTGAACCAGCCACATTAAACTATGGAAATTTCATTCAAGCTACCATCAATTTTCTAATCATTGCATTTGTCATTTTCCTCATGGTACGCACAATTAATAACGTAAAGAAGAAAGCTGCTCCAGCTCCTGTCGAAGATAAAGCCAACGCGGCCGCCGAAAAAGATCAAACAGCAATTCTCGAAGAAATTCGTGATCTTCTCGCCGAAAAGAACAAGAAAAAATAACCCTACCCACCTCACAAAAATAGCCCCCGATTCGGGGGCTATTTTTTTATTAATTAACGATTATATTCCCCTGCATCATTCCCCCAAAGATTTGGTTCATAAACCGCACCAACGAACCAGTTCTCCCCCGTATTCTTATCACAAATCATGAACAAGAATGGCTTATCGATATTAATTTCTACCGGCTGCGGCTTTTCCTCCGCTATCGCAGATTTCTCATCCATTACAAAAACCGTAATTGCAGCAGCCTTAATTCCATTCTCCGAAAAATCAATGGTCGCCTTATGAACGGCATCACCAACTTTCAGTTCGTCTTTCACATTCATCAACGAGAAATCAGCGGAATCATCGAAGGCAGTCTTCATTCCTAATTCTTTCAAATCTTCGATGAACTTCAGTTGATATTCAAATTTGAATTTCGGGATTCTAAGTATCACACCATCTTTAGCATTTGAAGCTCCCTGCCTTTTTCCTAAAGCTTCGTTCAAAGTATCAGGCCTAACGCTCTCTATATATTCACTTAAGTCACCACTCGGCATAATTGCAATAAACTCAAGTTGAGTTCCATCATAATCTTTAAGATCTTTAGAGACGACCGTCACGTCATCATCAACATAGTATTTAATACCATCCGTATGGTCCTCAGTTAACATTGTGGTAGCAATCATAGTCGTTCCATCCGCTTTAGTAAAATCACGACCATAAGTCGACTCAGCTTCAAACCTCCTCGCCCAATCCATTTGAATTGCTAAAGCATTGGCAAGCACCATCCTCGATTCTGGAGTAATATTAACCCCGGAAGTTTTTATCAATCCAAAAGTCTTCTGATTAATCCAATTATCAACCGCCGAAGCATCTTTAAGCTCGTCGTAAAGTACTTCCGCATTATAATTCTTTTCAAGGCCGTCAATGTATTCAGGCACAACATTATCTTTAAAATCGTTACGAATAATTACAGCATTCGCAAGACTCAGAATATCCGCTTTATTTTCATATTTAGTCAACGTTAAATCACCAAGGACATTATCAATCTCAGTCTTCGTATCGCCAGAAGCTCCATCCCTCAATAGACTAGTACCATACTTAATCGAAAGTGGACTATAAATAATATTAGCCTTATCGTTTTCCATCTTTAAAAATGAAAGGTCGAGCTCACTTACCTCAATTTCAGAATTAATTGGAACTGTAGGGTCCGGTTGTGGAGCAACTGGCTCTTTTTCTTGATCCAGTAACGATATAACGCCATAAACACCTCCCACTAAGAACAGTAAACCTAAGACAATCAACCCAAAAAGTTTTGCAGGGTTCAGTTTCTCGCCTTTCCCTAACCCTGTCTGACTCTCTGACTGTTCGCCAGATTGTCCTCCTTGAGGAGTCAAATCTCCTCCAACTGGTTCATCGGACACAAAACCCGGTTCACTAGTAGAGGCCGGCTCTTGATTGTAGTTATTATCCATATTCCTCCCTTTTTACATTTTACTAGTCGCAGCGTTGCAAAAGCCACACTTGCCCCCTTTATTCCATTATATCACAAGCAAGATCGCATTTCTTTATTTAACACTAATCCTCTGTTATAATATACTCAATGCAAGAAATACAAAACGCTCTCAAAAAAATCGTTAATCAACTTTTTGATTCACCTAAAGACATTTCGATCGATATCACTCCAGCACCCGAGCTTAAAACGAATGACGGTTTTCGTGCCGACTTTGCAACCAATATCGCAATGAAGCTTGCAGGTATTCTTCATGGAAACCCCCGCGAAATCGCAGAAACCCTAAAAAGCGAATTCATAAAAAACACTCAAGATTCAACATCAGAGTTAAAAGGCATTAAAATCGCCATTGCCGGCCCAGGATTCATCAACTTTATGCTACCAGATGAATTCTTAATTAACAAACTCACCACCTTAAACCAAGATTTCCAAAAGGAAATATCATGTGACGAATATAAAAACAAAGTTGTCGTTACAGAATTCTCTGACCCCAACCCATTTAAAGTTCTTCATATCGGCCATCTCTATACATCCATCGTGGGAGAAAGCATCTCTCGTCTTATCGAGTTTGCAGGTGGCGAAGTCCATCGTGTCAACTTCGGCGGCGATGTCGGTCTTCATGTCGCAAAAACACTTTATGTCTTAGAACAAAAGAATCTCTCCAATTTTACAATCGAAGACATTGCTTCTGCCTATGTAGAAGGCACTCGCGCTTATGAAGAAGATGGAATCGCAAAACAAGCCATCGTCAACATCAACAAGCAAATCTATCAAATTGCTGAACAAGATCTCCATGACTCTCCACTTGCCAATCATTACTGGCAAGGTCGCGAGCTAAGCTATAAATACTTCGACGATTTTTATACCCGCATCAATGTTAAATTCGAAAAGTATTATCCCGAATCGTCCGTCGCTTCACGCGGACTCGAAATCGTCAAGGCGCATACGCCGGATGTTTATCAAAAATCCGACGGCGCTACCGTCTTTCACGGAGAAGATTACAACTTACACACGCGCGTCTTTATTAATAAAGAAGATCTGCCTACTTATGAAACCAAAGATGTTGGACTCATTTTCGCCAAAAACGACGACTACTCATTCGATGAATCAGTTGTAATCACCGGCAACGACATCATCGACTACATGAAAGTCGTTCTAAAATCCATTGAGCAATACGCTCCAGAACTCGTACAAAAAACATGTCATCTCACCCACGGCAACGTCCGTTTACCTGGCAATCAAAAAATGTCCTCGCGCAAAGGTAACTTCATTAAAGCCGTAGATATTTTAGACGAAGTAGAACAAAAAGCCGGCTCAAGTGTCATCGGCCAAGCCGCTATCAAATACAGCCTACTCAAGTATAAGATCGGTGGTAACATCGAATTCAACGTTGACGAATCAGTCTCTCTCACGGGCAACTCCGGGCCATATCTGCAATACAGCGCCGTCCGCGCCAAGAAAATTCTCGCTTCCCTTTCCAGCCCCACTATCACAGACCGAGAATGGAAACTTAATGTCTTCGAACTAAGTCTCATCAAAAAACTCATCGGCTACAAATCAGTTCTTGGACAAGCCGTCCACGAAAAAGCCCCTCATCTTGTCGCAAATTATCTCTTTGATCTCGCACAAGAATTCTCGCGTTTTTACGAGAACTGTCGTGTCAAAGACGACGCCTTGGAATCTGAGCGTAGCGTTTTAGTCAGCTGTTTCGAAAAAACTATCACTCATGGTCTGAACATCTTAGGCATTAACGTACCGGAGGAAATGTAAATGAAAAACGCAAAATTATTGTGGATCGATTTAGAAATGACTGGCCTTAATCCAGAAAAAGATAAAATCATGGAAGTTGCCGCAATCGCCACTGATTGGGATCTCAAACCTATCGACAACTATGAAGGAATTGTTAAAGTTAGCGAATCCGTTATTAAAGAGCGCATGGTTGGTGAATTTTGGGAGAAAAATAAAGAATCTTATGATTCCCTCATCGCGCAAAATCAAAGCGGTGAACCAATCGAAACAACCGAACGCGAGCTTCTAAACTTTATCGATAAAAATTTCGGTGAAGAAGTATACCTCGCTGGGAATTCAATTCATCAAGATCGCAAATTCATCGATCGAGAAATGCCACAGGTCGCTAATCGTCTTCATTATCGAATGCTCGACGTTTCCGCCTGGAAAATCTACTTTGAAGGTGCACTTAATAAGCACTTCGTCAAACCCGAAACACATCGCGCTCTATCTGACATCAACGGCAGCATTGATGAACTTAAATATTATTTAGGCATGATTAAAAATGATTGACGTTGAATCCATTTCCGGCCTTGGCCCATTTAATAAAACCACAGAAAAACTAAGTGAGTTCGATTCTCGCGACTTGTATAAGGCTTCAGAAAACGAAAAGGCTTTTCTCATTATTAATAAAAACACCATCGAGTTACGCACCGACGATAAATTAGGCAAACTTTTAATAGAAAAGTATGAATCCGTTATGAAAAGCCGCTATTTTGGCCGTGGCGGAATAGAAATCGTTAAGACAGCCGATCAACTCAAAAAAGACGAACTCGCTGATCTAATTCGCCTTTCATACAACCTAACTGTCAATTCTTAATCGACAACAAAAAACTGGGGTTTAATTCCCCCAGTTTTCTATTAGTTATCCTTAATCGCCATGATTAAAGCAAGAACCAAAATACCAACAACGATTGACAGAACAGTGATGACTGTCACGTGCATTTTTAGCATTTTGTTCTCACGAATACATTCACGCGGCGAACACTCGCTCACGCTCTTAACTCGTGGAGCTGAACTCTTCTTTGGAGCAGCTTTTCTAGTCGATTTTTTTGATTTAGTAGCCATTGATGCCCTTTATGGTTAATAATTTCCCTCATTATAACACAAAAATTAAAAATCTACCAAATTCCATTATCGCGAATCCACTAAACGATTAATTCGTGGTTTAAAGTCTTCAACCACAAAGAGCTTTTTCTCTTATTATTTGCACTTCTTTATGAATTCCAAAAACAATGGGTGTGGATCAAGCGGCCGGCTCTTAAATTCAGGGTGTGCCTGCGTCGCCTGAAAGAACTTACATTCTGGTGCTTCCACAAACTCCACCAGCTTCCCATCCGGGCTTAATCCAGAAACTTTTAAACCGCCCTTTTCAATCTCTGATAAAAACTTTTGATTCACTTCGTAGCGATGCCTATGTCGCTCAATCACGTTCGTCTTGCCATAAATCTTTGCAGTTTCCGAACCTTTCATCAGCTTTGCCGAATAATTCCCCAGTCTCATCGTTCCGCCCGTCGATTCCTTCCCTTTTTGGTCTTCCATTATATATATAACATTATTTCCATAAGTCTCAGTAGCGCCAAATTCTTCAGAGTTAGCACTCTCTACACCGGCACGTCGGCACGCCGCTATACAGGCTACTTGCAATCCCAAACACAATCCTAAGTATGGTACATTATTATCCAACGCATACTCTGCCGCCATAATCTTACCTTCTACGCCTCTAGCTCCAAACCCGCCCGGCACCACAATGCCGTCAACATCATCCAAGTCCTTCTTCTTTATCTCTTCCGCATTTTTCCAAACTATCTCAAGGTTCACTTCATTCCACGCCGCCGCCGCTTTTAAAGCTTCCGTCACGCACATATACGTATCATTGTTCCCTACGTACTTCGCAACCAAACCAACACGCACCGTTTTGTCATATTCTTTGTTTCGACGTTTAGAAAATTCTTTCCAACGACTCATGTCCGGCTGAGTATCATCATTAACAAAGTCGTTCAAAATTTTTAACACACCTGACTTCAAAACATTGAACGGCACGTCATAGACAGACTTAATATCAGGCAAATTCACGACCGCATCTTTATCGATTCCAGCAAACGCCGCGATTTTTTCTTGGATCCCCTTCGGCGCCGGTCGCTCAGTTCTTGTACAAACAATGTCCGGAATAATACCAAACCCACGCAAATCCTTTAGTGCATTTTGTGCCGGCTTTGACTTAAATTCTTTACTCGTATTAATCCATGGCACGTATACAACAGAAATATATAAACAATTGCGCCTACCAACGACATTTGCAAAAAGTCTAATCGCCTCAACAAACGATAAGCCTTCATAGTCACCTACAGTACCACCAATTTCAACGATATGAATGTCACTGTCTTTCGACGCTTTAACGATTCTTTCTTGCACTAAATCCGTAAAATGCGGCACTAGTTGCACAGTCTTACCATGAAACCCACCACTACGTTCTTTATCAATCAACTCTTTAAATATCGAACCAGAAAGGGTGATCGAATACTTTGAAGTCTCAAAATCGAGAAATCTCTCATAGTGTCCAAGATCAAGATCTGTCTCAACTCCATCCGCCGTCACAAAGCACTCGCCGTGTTCTACTGGGTTCAAAAGCCCTGCGTCCACGTTTAAATATGGGTCGCATTTTTGCATCGTTACGCGAAAACCTTTAGCCTTCAAGATCGCACCCATACTTGCAGCCGTGATTCCCTTCCCAACACCAGAAAGCACACCGCCAGTAACGAAAATATATTTAGTTTGTTTTAATTTTTTATTTTTCTGCATTGGGACACCTCCTTATTTGCCCACGCTTGTTTTTTCCATTATAACACAAGCATTACGTTTCGTACGTCGTTTATCAAAAAATTATGCAAAAATCTCTTAATTGCTATAATAAAGTATTTATGTTATAATAAAAGAATCACTTTATAGGGGGTGTACCTTACATGAAGAAACTGCTTTCTCTGTTGCTCTGTTCCCTGTTCGTTCTGTCGACCGTTGTCGTCCTCGGTGAAAACTACGTTCCCTCTCCAACCATCGAAACCAAATTCGGACCCGACCCGTACCTAGTCCTGGTAAACAAAGAGAATAAGCTCCCCGACAACTGGCTTGACCTTATCGTCTTAAAACCGACCAACAACTGTCTTGGTGAGGATTTTCTCGTCGAAGGAATCACCTTAGAGCACTTTGAAGCTCTAAGAACCTACCTCATCGAAACCGAAGGTGTCCAAATTGAACTCGATAGCACTTATCGCTCGCCAGAAGAACAACAAGAAATCTGGGATGAATGGCTCGCTGACCCCGAACTCGGACCCGAATATTGCGAAAAATACCTCGCCAAAGTCGGCTACTCCGAACACCACACTGGACTGGCGATCGACATCTTCATCATGAAAGATGGCCAGCAGATCCGCGACAACGACGACATGATCGCGGACGTCGAAGATTTTGCCAAAATCCATCAGCATCTCGCCAAGTTTGGTTTCATTCTACGTTTCCCGCCAGGCAAAGAGACTATCACCGGTTACAACTACGAACCGTGGCACTTCCGCTTTGTTGGCGAAGACGTCGCAAAGTACATCTTCGAAAACAGTTTGACTCTCGAAGAATTCCTCGAGCAGTATAAATAACCTCCACAACACCCGCCCTTCGGCGGGTTTTCTTTTTTACGTATGCTAAAATAAACTTATGGACGTAAACTTTATTATCGCGCAAATCTTCGGCACCTTAAGTATGGCTAGTAGTATTATTTCCATGCAATTCAAGAAACGTAAAAACATTCTTATCGCGCTTCTTTGTCTCAACTTATTCGCTGCACTCAATATGATCTTTCTCAATTCCTTTTCCGCTGCTTATATTACCTTCTTCGCCATTTTAGAGATGATTATCAACTACTTCTTCGAATGCAAAGGTAAAGAAATCCCGAAATCTCTCGTTGCTCTATATATTATATGTAACATTATCATTGGCTCCCTCACTTTTACTGGCCCATTAGATACTATTCCAATCGCCGCCGCCATCATTTTCTGCTTTACAATCCTCACCAAAAACGAACAAAACATTCGCAAACTCATGTTTGTTAATCAATGTCTCTGGCTAATATTTGATATCTCCGTTGGCGCTTATACACTTGTATGCTCGAACATCTTAACTCTAGTCTCCACCGCTATCGCTTACTATCGCTACGGTAAAGCAACGAAAAAAACCAGCCACAAAAAATCATCCCCCAAAAAAACTACATCAAACCAAAAACACTCCTAGTTACATACTGCTTGTGCTACAATAATATACATGGGATATATCATTGGAACACTTTTTGCGGTTATCTTTGGAATTTTCTTCCTTTCAACGGGCATCCGCACGTTAAAGACAAACACTAGTCCATTCAAAAAACAATCAAAAGACTCAATTGACCAGCCACGTGGCATCGGTGTTCTATTTACTTATCTCGGCATACTCGCGCTCACGCTAGCTCCAAATATCTTCTTTTCTAACCCTACGCTAACGCCAAACGACGCTCTCGCCGAACTCTCGAGCAATGCTATATTCTTCGTTGGTTTTATTGGCGGCTCCATACTCATGCTTACTATCGGCGTCATCGGCATGAATAAACGCACTGTATTTGGCCTTATAGAAACAACAAAAACAAAGCCTCTGATCAAAAAATATTATAGATCTATCAATATCAGCGCTGTCGTCTGTTCCATCTCTCCGATTGTCATGGTTACGCTCAATTCATTATTGCCCCCCGGAAAATACCCAGTCACTCAGATTTGTTTCGGGATTCTCACGATTTCCATCATCATTATATGCACTCAACTTTGCCTTATTGAAACAAAATCGAAAGCAGACAAGTCTAAAACTCAAAAATAAATCTGCCCAAAAAGAAAAACCTTTATCTAATCACGATTGAATCTAGCGGCAAAGCCTTACCATCTTTTATTTTGTTCAAAGCATCTTCTATATACTCAGCATCACGTAAATCTAGTGAGCAGACCTCATCAAATTTGACCCATTTCGCGTCCAAAATCTCCTTGTGATCAAACGCTAAATCAGCAAGGTCTTCAGTTTTCGCCAAAAACACAAATTGAATCGAATTACTATTCTCAAACTGATTATTATATACACCAATCAGACTCGAGAGCTCCACATCCAATCCCGTCTCTTCTCTTACTTCTCTAATTGCGCCAGATAGAATATCCTCATTCTCCTCCAGATGTCCCGATGGCACATTCCACTTCCCATAGCAGTTTTGCTTTCCTTCTTGAATTAACAAAATCTCATCGTTACACTTTACGAACGTGCTAACATATACTTTCATATCACAATTATAGCCAAACAAACACTATTCGCCAAACATTATAGCCGGCACATGCATGAGCAACAGAATAAAACCAGAATTGCTTATCGATCTTGTGGTTAAGATGTGCTAGACACCTACCACGATTTAAATTTACCATTCGAACGCAAACCCAACAATAGCCAAAGCAAAAATAAAAAAACTCGCCACCATCGTCCACTTGCCAATGTTTTTCCACTCGGCCTTGGATAAGTTCTTAAACGCCGGACGCGCAGTCATTATTCCAAGCTTATGTCCCGTAAACATATATAATCCAACCAACAACACGCACGTCGCGAATATCGCCATCAAGATTCCAAATCCACTCATTATATAATTCCCTTCCGTTAATGCTTATTCTATTTATACCAAACAAAACGCCCTCTTGTCCAGAAACCAAAGAACAAACACAAGCGCAACTTGTGCAAAATTTGCACATATTGCCATAAGCGAAAAAATCTTATAGCAGCGAGAGGATCACTTGATCAAAAGCCCCGCTTTCGATAACGAACCTTGGACTTGATTTGAGACATATCACGAATGTCAGATTGGTGTTTTCTCTCCATAAAAAATTTCGCCTAGATTGGTATTTTCTCCGACTGAAGCGCGATTACATTATCGAGCGAAGGAGGAAAAATGCCAATATTGACGAAATTTTGGCGGAAGCGAGAGGATTCGAACCTCCGGTACGGTTACCCGCACACACGCTTTCCAAGCGTGCTCCTTAAACCACTCGGACACACTTCCGCATACCAATCATTATATCATTAAACTGAAGATTTGACCACCTTAACCCTGACCAATTACCTTCTTAACTTCAGCCAAAATGTAAAAAGAGCCTAAAACTACCACTGGTTGTTTTATCCCATTCGAAAACTTAAGAGCATCTTTTATTGTGTTAGCATAATCTTTTCTTGCGACAATCCCCTTATACCCTGCCTGCCTAAATGCTTTTTCCGCTCTCGGCAAATCCGCTTCCTTCCATTTCCCTGGACGTGTCAAAAAAACCTTAGGAAACAAACCAGAGTCAAAAATCTCTTTAGCAATCGATTCCACTCTCTTATCTTTCGCACAGGCAAAGATCAGAACGCCACCATCGCCATTCTTCTTGATTCTCTTCAAAACCTCGGCAATGCTCTGTTCTGTATGCGCCCCATCCATCAAGAGATAAGGCACGTTAGAGAAGCCATCTACATCTCGAACTTTCTCGTATCTCCCAGGTAAAGAAACTTTCGCTAAAGCACCTTCAAAAGTCTTATCAGAAATCTCCGGACAAATCCGTTTCACCATCCTTCGCGCCACTTCTTGATCAATCTCAAAATAATTCCCTGTCGACACCGAAACATAGTCAATTTTCGCATGCTTTTCGTTTGCTTTTTTCGCAAAAGTCTCCCGCGCTCCGTTAACCTGTGGAACAGAGAAGATTGGCACTTTTTCCTTGAAAACCCCCGCCTTTTCAGACGCAATTTTTTCAATTGTGTCACCCAAAAACTCAACGTGCTCTAATTCAATCAAGCCCATCCCAATCGCTTCAGGCATAATCACATTCGTTGCATCCAACCTTCCTCCCATACCAACCTCATAGACCGCAAAATCTACCTTAGCACGCCTGAACACTAACATTGCATAAGTTGTCACCATCTCATACCAAGTCACTAATTTTTGATCAAGTTTACCGTTTTGGACCAATTCTTTTACGCCCACCTTTAATTCTTCTAACGCATCGTGGTAAATTTTTTGCTCAAAAGGCCCATTCCCCGAACGCACGCGTTCTGTAAAATGCAAGATATGAGGTGAGGTGTAAATCCCTACCTTCTTCCCTGCTTCGGTCAAAATCGCGGCAACACTCGCTGCGATTGTGCCCTTCCCCTTAGAACCAGCCACATGGAAACATGGGCAGAACCTTTCCGGATGATTGAAATAATTCGTCAGAATTTCCATCCTCTCAAGATTCAACATACTTGCTTCGGGTCTCTTCTCGAAGTTTCTATAGTCTTTAAGCCACTCTTCGACCTCGGGCAAATCAAAATCCAACTTATCATCCATTTTTTTCATGCCAAAATTATAGCATAAAAACCGCCCACAAAGGGCGGTAGCTCAGAAGTATTTGACTCTTTTTACAATCGTCCGCAAAATGAGGAATTCAACGAATCCAATCACAAGGTACAGCGGTACCCTGACCAGCAATACAGACAACGGATATCCATAGTACAGAGCGAGACCAATACTCTTTACGATCATCGAACCGACAACGTGCGCCGTCATCACAGAAATCACCAGCTTCTTATCAAGTTTTGTTCCCGATGGCATATGGAACACAAATCCAGCCAGGAAACCAATCAAGCCAGCACCAACGGTGATGATCGGGTTAATAGTAAACCCCACCAGAATACTGCCCAGCAAATCTGCCGCTACGCCGACAACCATGCCCACAAGCGGCCCCATCCAGACACCTGCCAAAATCACCGGCAGATTCTCCAAACTCACTCTAAAAGCACCTGCCGTCACGCTCAGAATCTTTCCAAGCACAATCGAAAGCGCAACAAGAACACCCGCCAGAGTAAGTTTTAAGACACCACGATTAAGCGAGCTCATTCAAACACCTCCTATTCTCAAAGAGCACCCACTTGCATAAATATTAACATATTTTTTACAACATTTTACGAAAAATCTTAAAATTCCCCCTTTAAAAATTAATTTTTGAACGTATAATATTAGCAAATGGGCGAGGAAAACATCAACGAAACCATCATCAAACTTGAAGGCGTCTCGAAACGTTTTGGCTATGGCGACGCCACCTCCTACGCGCTAAAAAACTTCGACCTAGAAGTGAAGCGCGGCGAGTTCATCATGATTATGGGCCCTTCCGGCTGTGGCAAAACTACGCTTCTTAACATCATCGGACTTCTCGACACCGCCACAGGTGGTTCATACTGGCTCAATGACGAACTAGCCAGCCGTATCTCCGCACGCCGTCAAGCTCGTCTCAGAGCTAAAAAAATCGGCTTTATCTTCCAGAACTTCAATCTCATCCCCAATCTCCCAGTCATCGAGAACGTTTCCCTTCCACTCGTTTATTCCGGCTATCATAAAACTCGTCGACTAATCAAAGCGTCCGAAGTGCTTGATCGCTTCAATTTAAAAGAAAAAGAATATTATTATCCATACCAGCTTTCTGGCGGTCAACAACAACGCGTCGCCATCGCCAGAGCTATCGTTTCTCACCCAGAAATCATCTTGGCCGACGAACCAACTGGCAACCTAGATTCCCATTCCTCGATTACAGTTATGGAAGAACTCAAACGCATCCATAGTGAAGGCAACACTATTATCATGGTCACACACAATCCAGCCCTCACCTCATACGCTACTCGCGTCATCAACATGCTCGACGGCGCCATTGACACTGACGTTAAAACAGTCAAAGATAGTGACCTTCCAGTTCCAGTCGAAAAGAAAACTCCAAAACGCATGTTTAAGAGCCGCAAAAAATCTAATCGCAAGAAAAAAGGTAAAAAATAATGGCGCTCCTCTTTAAAACTCACTACGAATTAGCAAAATCTTCTCTCAGTCGCAATCGCGGGCGTTCATTTCTCACTTGCCTCGGTATTGCCATCGGCGTCGCCTCCATTATTCTCATCCTTTCTCTTATGGGCAGCGTTACGGCTCTTGTCTCTAAACAAGTCGCCCAAGTTGGCTCCAACCTCATCGTTGTCCGCCCAACCTCTACTCGCACCACAGTTGATTCAATCGTCAGCGAACTTACAGCCTCCACCCAATATTTAAAATCAAACTTATCACTAAAAGACGTTGCTACTATAGAAAAAATCGAAGGTGTTGCGGCCGTCTCCCCACTCGCGGTCTCTGTCAACTCTCTCACTGGCGAAACCGAGAATGTCGTACCATCCGCCACCATCGTTGGCACTAACTCAGACTTCCTCAAAATCCAAAACCTTAATCTAAAAAATGGCGTTTTTATTCAAGAAGATTCTGAAACACCTACGGCAGTAATCGGCACAAAACTCGCAAATATCTTGTTTGGTACTGCTGAACCAATCAGCAAAACTATCACTCTTCTCGGTCAACGTTTCATTATTATCGGCGTCCTTGCCGAAGTTGACGACCCAATCAACTTCAACAACATCGATCTCGACGATTCCCTTTTTGTTTCAGCCAACGCACTTAGCAAAATAGATAATTCAATCCAAATACAACAACTCAATGTTCGTACAGAAAACACTGATAGTCTCGAAGAAACTGCAAACACCATCCGCGAAAGCCTTATCGCCTCAAAAGCGGGCGACACAAATTTCGAGGTTCTCACGGGCGACAAAATCACTCACCCAGCTGGCTCTCTCTTCAATATCATCTCAAGCATTCTCACTGTCGTTGCCGGCATCTCATTAGTCGTGGGCGGCATCGGTGTCATGAATATTATGCTTGTATCCGTCGCTGAACGCTCCCATGAAATTGGCATCCGCAAAGCCATCGGCGCTTCGGCATCCAACATTTTACTTCAATTTCTCATCGAAGCACTGATCCTTTCCATTAGCGGCGGCTTCATGGGTCTTATCCTAGGATACGGTTTATCTTTTCTTCTTTGTCTTGTCACCCCATTCGAGCCATTTATCTCCTGGCAAATCATTGCAGTTACCTTTGGAACATCCCTCGTTACCGGCATTATCTTTGGCCTCTACCCAGCCATCAAAGCAGCCCACAAGAACCCAATCTATTCCTTGAAATTCTGGGGATAAGATTATATAATATATATAATGATAATCTTAGCCATAGAGTCTTCTTGTGATGAAACCGCTGCTGCCATTTTGAAAGACGGTGAGCTTTTATCTAATATTGTTGTCTCACAGATCGACATCTTCAAGAGCTACGGTGGAGTCATTCCAGAAGTTGCCGCCCGCTCTCACTTAGAAGCAATTCTCCCTGTCATCGATAAAGCTTTAGCGGACGCAAAAGTAACCTGGAATGATATCACACATATTGCAGTTACTCATACGCCGGGACTTTTAGGTTCATTACTTATTGGCACGTTAACCGCCAGAATACTAGCAGTTGTTCACAACAAACCACTTTATGCCGTCCATCACCTAAAATCACATATTTACAGTAATTGGATAAAAAAAGTATCAGAAAATTCTTCTGATGCTCCCAAATTCCCGCTACTAGCACTAGTCATCTCCGGCGGCCATACCCAAATTATCTACATGAAAGAACACAACTCTTTTGCAATTATCGGCACAACGCTAGATGATGCAATCGGCGAATGTTTCGACAAAGTCGCCAAAATCCTTGGTCTTCCCTACCCTGGCGGTCCATCCGTTGCAAACGCCGCCAAAAATGGCAACCCCAATAAATACAGATTCCCACACCCGAAAGTCGACAGTCTCAACTTCTCCTTCTCCGGCCTAAAAACAGCAGTTTTACGCGCAGTTCAAAAAGAATGTGGCGTCGCTATAAATTATCCATCACATGAGTTAAAAACACTACTAAACCAAGAACAGATCGCCGATTTCGCAGCCTCATTCGAGAAAACAGCCATTGACATTCTACTTGAAAAACTCTCTATTGCGTTGGAAAAATATCACGAAGTGCATAGCATTGTATTCGCTGGCGGCGTCAGTGCCAACGAAAATCTCCGAAAAGCAGCCACAATTTGGAGCGAATCTAATGGTTCTTTTGCAGCGGCTAAAGAAAATCCACGGATTTTTGGAGGAGCCCACGAAAGATCGCAATCGATGGCCGGTACTACCCAAATCGCATTACGCTCTGCACGACTGGACAACGACAAAAATCAGACTGGATTTTCCCAAGCAAAAAAGAACCCCCCAGATTCAACTTTGAAGGTGTTCTTCCCCGAAAAACCCCTCTCCGGTGACAACGCAGCCATGGTCGCCATGGCAGCTTACTATGAAATCCAAGCAGGCGTTAAACCAACAGACCCATATGCGCTCGACATTTCTCCGCGTTCCGATATCTCCAAAAATTAGACCCTCTTGACATCGCTAAATCAAGCATGCTAAAATCCCTATATCAATCAAGAAAGGGGGTTTCTTGGTAGCTCATTCCAATCAGAGAATAGGTATAGGAGGCGAAGTCCATTGTGGCACTAAACGCACCCCGTATGCGTACCTTGAAGCTCTTGCGGCTGTAAGGCAGAATCGACCCTAAGCTGGTATAAGGCATCTCTTGTTGCGACAGAGGGTCCTGTAAGACTCCAAAAAGCTACGCGTAGCAAAAAGCACAACATGCCGTCATTTTCCCTCCTGAAACCCTTAGGCAAAGGTTCACGCAACGCAATTCTTCAAGCAGAGTAGGCGGACTGTATGGCCAACAGCCGCCATCCTAACACGCATGCGCTAATACCCTATCCGGCATCTATCGACCAATATCAGTATCACCCGAGAAACCAATGTAAGCTACGGACAAAGGTATCATGGCGCACCCTTTCAAGACTGCGGTACCGCACAGGAATTCATAATTCCCAACATTTTCACACACCTAAGACCACGCTGGCGAGGCATAACACACAAGGGTTACCCACCACATTAACCTATTCAGACCGACGGGCCCCGTGAATCACGGGGCCTTTCTCAATTCAAAAAACAACAAAATACGAATATTTACTCAAGGATGGTATAATAACATCATGTTTACACATTTTCTTCAAACAAAAGAGTGGCAAGCTTACGAAGAACTTGAAGGAAAAACCGCTTTCTTAAGAAAGACCGATGATTACTCTTATCTAGCAGTCAAAACACCGACTAAACTTGGTGCCTACCTTAATGTTCCTTATGGGCCATCTCTCAAGTCAAACAAAGAAAACAAAAAAACCGCAAAAGAATCACTCAAAAAAGCCCTAAGATCTTTAAGAGAACTCGCTAAAACCGAAGAGTGTTTCTTTGTCCGCATAGAACCAACTGTTCCCTTCTCCGAAGAGGAACTTAAAAACGAAGGTGCGGTTAAATCACACGACATCGACCCAGCTCATACCTGGATTTTGCAACTAAACGATAAATCCGAAGAGGAAATTCTTAAAGGCATGGAATCCAGAAAAGTTCGCTACTGGCGAAACCGCGAGAAAAAAGGCGTTACCCTTCGACAAACCCAAGATCCAGAAGAAATCACCATACTGACCAAATTCCTCAAAACGCTTGGAGAAAAAGATAACTTCAACCCACAAACCGAGTCGCATCTCAAAAACCAGCTAAAAACCGGCTTCGCAACTCTATATATTGCCGAACTAGAAGAAGAAGGCAAAAAAACCCCAATCGCTGCCGCTCTCATTTACGATTCAAAAGATACACGCTTCTACATGCATGCAGCCACAGATTTCGAACACCGCAACCTCATGGCTGGCACCATCATCTTAATCCAAATGATTCTAGACGCAAAAATAAAAGGATTGAAATACTACGATTTCTGGGGTATCACAACCTCAGAAGACAAAAATCATCCATGGTACGGATTCACGCAGTATAAGAAATCCTTCGGCGGCTTTGAACGTGACTATTCCGGAACCTATGATCTACCGCTCAATAAAGCTAAGTATTCCCTCTATAAAAAACTCCGCGTCATCAATCGAAAGCTCCGAAAGATGTAAAAACTATTTGGCATCAAAATCTTTAAGATCAAACAGGGGCCTCTTATCGCTATCGATAATCCCCTGTGCTTTTTTAAGCAAACGATTTAATCCAGCCTCAGTTTCAGCACTTCCAACATGCACAGTCTTTACTACTCTTCCCTGGTCTTTGTAGCAAACCTGTACGCCGACCTTACCTGAACCTGTCTTAAACTTTCTAATAAAAGCCATAACCTAATAATACCATAAAGCTCAAATGTAAACAGGCGCGCCGAAGGCGCGCCTTGGGGTATATTACCTTTTTCCCTTCTAGCTTTTCTGGAACCATACGCCGGCCACAGGCCGGCGTTGGGGTATATCCACTTTTTTAGTTATTCACGTTTCACACAAATTAGAAAACATATATTTACCTGTTACTTAGCACCCACTTGACTTAGCATCCTATGTTTTCTATAATGAAACTAACCAAAAGCAAAACGCGAGAAAAAAAGAAGCTTTTGGGTGAGTGTAGAAAAAACAAAACCCAATTTATATAGTAGAATTCCGTAATAAATTTTTGAATTGTCAATCAAAATGAAACGGAAGTATTTTGATATCAAGCAATTTCGTGAAAAAAGCTTCAGCTTAAACAGGGAAGGGAATCGAATTTAAAATTATCACAAAGAAAACCCCGCCGGGATGGCGGGGCAGGGAGAAAGAGAATTAATGCTTGTTGCTCGCACGGACCGAGCGCGGCACGTTGGTCTTGCAGGGCCTGTTGGGAGAAGTGGTAGAACGCTGCACGTACGCAGGCTTCGAATCCTGCACGGATTCCACGACCACGTTACCGCTCTCCACGGCTTCAGCACGCTTCAATGCGCGCTTGGTGGGGTCCTTACGGGGCGTCGCATCATTCGTCTTCTTCATGTGGATAAATCTCCCTCCGAAATGTAGTAAGTATGCAGATACCAGCATACCTCATATATCATTATATCATACTTATGCAAATTAGTCAATAAAAGCCATTTCAAAGCAAGGATAAGCTCACGCCCATCTTTATCCTTTATATGTTATAATTGATGCATGAAATTCACATCTTCTTATGAACCGCAATCTTTCGAAGCCGAAATCTATCGCGCTTGGGAGCATTCTGGCTATTTCGACCCAGAAAAAAGCAACAACAAGAGTTGCTATTCTATCGTCATGCCACCACCCAATGCCAACGGCAATCTTCATATTGGCCACGGACTGACCATCGCCATTGAAGACTCCTTAACTCGCTATTATCGCTTAAAAGGGAACCGCACGTGGTACATACCAGGCGCTGATCATGCTGGCTTTGAAACATGGGTTGTATATGAACGAGCCCTAGAATCAGTCGGCCACACACGATTCGAATACACACGCGACGAACTATACGCTCAAGTATGGAACTTCGTTCAAGAACAAAGAGGAAACATGGAATTGCAAGTCCGTGCACTTGGTGCCTCTTGCGCGTGGAATGATTTAACCTTTACACTTGACGAGAACGTCGTATCGCGCGTCTATCAAACATTTGAGAAGATGTGGAATGATGGCATGATATATAGAGGCGAAAAACTCGTCAACTACTGTCCAAAACATCAAACTGCCTTCGCTGACATAGAAGTCGAACACATCGACGAACCAGGCTACCTCTGGGATATCAAATACCCAATGGCCGATGATCCAGACAATTGCGTTGTCGTATCTACCACTCGCCCAGAAACCCTCTTTGGCGATCAAGCCGTTGCAGTCAATCCGGAGGATGAACGCTATAAAAATTTCATAGGAAGAAAAGTTAAACTCCCTCTCACAGATCGTGAAATCCCGATCATTGCTGACGAGCACGCTGACCCGGCCTATGGTACCGGCGCCGTCAAAATCACCCCAGCACACGATTTCGACGACTTTGAAGTTGGTAAACGGCACGAACTAAAGAACCTCCGCGTCATCGGCGACGATGGCAGAATGCTCAAGACAGCAGGAGAAGATTATGCTGGCCTTACCACCGAAGAATGCCGCGAAAAAGTTCTCGAAGATCTCGATGAACAAGGCCTACTTTTAGAAGAAAAAGAAATAACCCATGCGGTTTCTCATTGTTATAAATGTGGAACAGTAATTGAGCCAACGCTTAAACGCCAGTGGTTTGTCGACACGGAAAAACTCGCTAAAACCGCCATCGAACATCTCGAAAACAACGAGATTAAATTCCATCCAGCCTCAAAAAGGCAAGTTCTTATTAACTATCTCAAAGGATTAAAAGACTGGAACATCTCACGCCAGATCCCATGGGGTATTCCAATCCCGATGTTCAAAAAAATCGGCACAGTTTCGGCAGCTACAGGTAAAACAAATCTCGAAGACGCTCCAGACTGGATTTTTGACACTCGAACAAACCTAACTGAAATCGAAATCGGAGGCGTCAAATACGTTCGCGACGAAGACACCTTCGACACTTGGTTCTCCTCATCTCACTGGCCAATCGTTACAACCGACTGGACGCCAGAGCACGGTTCACCATTCTATCCTTTGAATGTTATGGAAACTGCTGGCGACATCCTCTTTGCCTGGGTTGCACGCATGATCATGATGGGGCTCTACATCACTGGCGAAGTACCGTTTAAAGAGGTTTACCTTCACGGTCTTGTTCTTGACGCGCACGGCAAAAAAATGAGCAAATCCAAAGGTAACGTCATAAATCCAATGGATCTTGTTAGCAAATATGGTTCCGATGCCTTCCGTCTAGGTATTCTCCGCGGGCGCTCTGCTGGCTTAGCGCAAGCTTTCTCTGAAGATTCCGTTGTCGCAGGAAGAAACCTTTGCAACAAGCTTTGGAATATCGCACGCCTCATTCAATCCTGGATAGACGCGACCGAAGATAAAGCAGACGACGTCGAAAAATCTGGCACCTACGACACAGACTCTATGGGCGAAGATTGGATCTGTCGCGAACTAGACTCACTCAAAAAGAATCTTGAAAAAGACATGAAAGCCTACCGGTTCGCCGAAGCCGTCGAAGAAATCTACTCTACGATCTGGGACAAATACGCCGACTGGTTCTTAGAGAGTCAAAAACTTCTTAAAAACATCCCGCTCTTAAAACGCACTTTTGAAGATCTTCTTATCATGGCTCACCCATTCATGCCATTCGTCACTGAAACAATTTGGCAAAGCCTTAGCTGGACCGACGGCCTTATTATCGGAGAAAAATGGCCTGAAGCTTTAAAATTTGATCCTATAAGCGCCGAACAATTTGAAAGGCTAAAGGAATGCGTCTTGGAAGCTAGACGCGTCTTAGCGGGCCTTTCTGAAGCCGCTAAAGGCAAAAAATTTGCCATGGTCTATGGCGATGACGCACTTATTGCAGACAATGCCGAACTCGTCCGCCAACTCACTAAATGTGCCGAAATTCGCCCATCGGAGGGTACTCCAAAAGGCATTCGTCTTGCGTTGTCCGGACGTGAAGTCTACCTAGATGTCCCAGAAGAAATCGTAAAAAACTACAAAGACCAACTCACCGAGCGTATCCTTTCTGTCGGTCGCGAATTAGATGCTCTCAATGCCCGAATGTACAATCCAAACTACGTCGCAAAAGCTCCTGCTCATCTAGTCGAAGAGACCAAGCAGGGAATCAAAGAAAAAGAAGCTCTCATTGAACGCCTTCGCGGCGAACTGTCCGTCATTGAATAAAACAATTACTTACTCTGAACACCATCAGCCAATCCAATAAGCTCATGTGTTAAATTACCTGACCAGACAGCATTGGCAAGATACTGTAATCGCGGATTGTCAGAGAACTCTCTAGCCACCGCAGCTGCATTTTCTGTCACTCGCTTGCAGACGGTCCGATATGCTTCCGCAATTTGCTCGTCATCAACTCCATCTTCGCCAAATGCCTCACCTGCCTGCCGCTTAAACTCAGTATGAAATTTTTCAAAATCAGTTTCAGAGTATCCACCACTCATAGTCAACTGCGCAAACCTCAGAACTTCCTTAAATGTTGGGTCAAAAGCTGCTTCTTCCCAATCCTTTTTTGACATATTTCTAGCAGCCACCGAAGCTAGTTTATCGATATAAGCAACTGCCGCAATTGTAGAAGGGAACAATGTACGTTGGCCTTGATTCTCCATCAAATGGCCATTCATCACCGTTAGAACATCTTTAAGTTCCTCAAGCGACACTCGCATCTCACCCGTTCTCTCATCAACCGGCACAGCGCCCAACTTTTCAAACGCTTCGTTGAGTTCCGGAATCTTCGTCGTAGGAGCAGTAAGCGGCACCGGCTCCATATTCTTCTTTAATCTTCTCAAAATATCAATTGCTTTTACCTCGCCATCCGTATCACCATCATACACCAGCTCAACTTCACCCGTCTCCGGATTAACGCTTCTATCCCGTCCATCACGGACGCCGAATCCACCTACGCCATCCCCATCATATGCTCTTGCTGGCTTATCATAATTTTCCAAATCAAACATATATTCTTCATGATGGTCTTTATAACCCGAACCATGCATCGCTCTTAACTCGCCAAACAAAGACTCTAACTCTTTTCGTTTCTTTTCCAGCTCCTCAGGATCATCTTTCGCATCATAATAATCCACCATCGCATCTATCAGCCTATAAGCCTCCGGAGCACAATCATGAATAAAACTACGCCCATCAATCACGATATGCTGAATCCTATATGCGTCCATCCGCATATTCTCGAATCGTTGAAAATCTGAACTAGGCATCGTCTTGGACATAGTTTCCAATCTACCAACATTACTTGGAGTACATTTTGAGCCAAGTGTCTCATACACATACTCTCCAGTCCCCATCTCTCCTTTTGAATAATACCTTCCGCCACTAATTCCCGCTCTGCGGGTCCTTGCTATCGACGCCACTTCCGGGTCATCGTCTTCAGCTAATTCCACCATTCTCTCGAGCGCCACATCAAGACATTCTGCACTTTTCTCCTTACAAAGCCTAGCAAAACCACTGAAAGTCTGAGAAAAACTCGAACATCTCCCCGACTTCCTGTATTCATCATCTAACTTATCAAGTCTCGCCTCACCAGCCTCTCGGGCTTTTTCAAATCTTAACTCCTCTCCCATTTCGAATTCTTCACCATATTCAGATAAAACGTCAGCTTGAGAGCCGTTTGCCACAGTTCCTTCATTTAATCTTTCTTGTTCCATGCTTTAGTCCTCCAACAGTTGTATCATCTTCATTATAACAAAAAACGAAAAAGCCCCGCATGACACGGGGCGCAAACTCGTAAGAAAAGGACGACAAACAGGACTAACGCAAAGCGCAGTAGGACAGAATTCAGGATCGAATGAGGGCAAGCAAGCGGTCTTCTACCCGCTTCCGCGCATCGCGGATAGTATCGCACGCAACACACGCCCTGTGGGACAACTCAGCCAGCTCCATGAATATCTCATTCAAACCCTTTTTGTCGCTGTAAAAGCGCTCGTCTGCGCATACTTCTCCATAACGACGCCAAATCTTCTCTCGAAGTTCAGAAACATCATTCGCCGAGCTCCAAAGCTCCGCTTCCAGAACAGTCAGACCGTCAACATCCATCTTCTGAAGTACCCAGCTCTTCGTGCTTCCTTCGGCATTGCCAGCTACCATTTCGGCGCCTCGGGCTTCGCTTCCCAGATTGCTCAAAAGCTGTCTGAGTTCTTCCATTGATAATCCTCCTCTCAAAGTTCAATTCTTTCCCCCGGTACACCCGAAGAAAGTAATCTATCCTTTAATTATATCACACTTATGTCAATTAGTCAAACACAGTTCCTTGTTTTTCGGCAACGCTCATGTTAAAATCAAGCTATCAAATTATGTCAAAACGGCGTATTTCCAAGGCAAAAAACCGACCCACTCCCTTCTTAACGGGCGATTCACTCATAGAAATTATGTTTGCAGTCGGTATGTTCGGTTTAGTCGGCATAGGCGCCATCGGTATTATGAATCGAGGTCTCTACGATTCTCAAAGAGCCCTAGAAATTTCAATGGCCAGGAACGAGATTGACGCCCAAGCCGAAGCACTCCGTTTTATCCGCGAAGCCTATATTTCCGAAAAAAACATCGACCCTAACGACAGACTCTATACTGGCGTATGGGAAGCACTCACCAACTCCGCAAACGTTTACAACAGTAATGCCGCCAATCGCGAACTACCAGAACACTTCGTCTCCGCCTACACCGCCAATAGCAGCTGTAATTCAGTCTACACAAGTGACGCTGTACCAGAAGAATCGTTCGTTGTTAATATGCATCGACTCGATGGGGAAATAATTGCTTCAACCACTTGCAAGCGTGGCGCAAGTGGCAACTGTGTCTTGGTTAAAAAACAATCTTCGAGTATAAAAGCACTTGAAGTCTCGCCCGTTTATCCTCGTATTCTTTACGGCACCCCCACTTACACTGTGGGCGAATACAATCCAAATAGCGAGCTCACCGACAATACTACAGAAGGCAACACTATTCAAAGCTCAAGTGATCACCTAAACGTTCAAAAGGCACAAGGTATTTGGATTACCACCGTCGCCTCCTCCGACGACGCTATACCAGAATACTACGATTTCTACATCCGCACTTGCTGGAATGCCCCTGGCATCAACACTCCAGCAATCATTTCATCCATTATCCGCCTGTATAATCCAAATTACTCCGTCGTCACAGCACCATAGTCCTATCCATTTGATACTTTCTAAACATTACTATATAATTTATCTAAACGAACGGAGTTAATCATGAATTTGAAGAAGGTATTTTTAATCATCATTGCATCATTGTCGTTATTTCTTGTCACGAACAACTCGATAGTCCACGCTGAAGAACAAAACGATGAAGAGAGCCAAACAGAGACCAAAACCGTCCCAACCCTTTCCCTCGAAATCACCCCAGTTTCAAAACGTATTGGGTTAGACCCTGGCCAGACCAAGGATTACACTATCACCGTTAAAAACCACGGCACTTCTTCCACTTCATTTTCCGTCTATGCTACTGCTTACTCAAACGGCGATGATGGAGAAACTCAAGATTTCGAAACTCAAACTAATTATACTCAAATTTCTCGCTGGATCACTATAAAATCCGATGGCGGTTCTTATTCTGAACGCGACTCCTTCAAAATCGAAGCCAACGAAACTAAAACTATCACCTTTCGCGTTACCGTGCCAGAAGATGCTCCTAGTGGAGGCCAATATGCCACGCTTTTTGTCCAGTCAGATCCTAGCACTCACGCGGAAAACGCCATCGAAACTATCTCGCGCGCCGGCATCGTTATTTATGCCACCATTTCAGGAGAAACCAAACGCGCAGCTCAACTTGGCGAAATCGATTCCGCCTCCGTTTCAATCGGGAAGAGCATCAACATTAAATCAACCGTCAAAAACATCGGCAACATCGACTTTCAAACCTCAACCGACATCACAGTCTCTTCTGTTTTTGGCAAAGAGCTTTATCACAACACTACCGTCGCTTCCATCCTCCCAGAAAATAGCAAGACCGTCTACACTGAATGGAGCGACACGCCAAGCTTCGGCATTTATCGTCTGAACTACGCAATCACCGCTCTAGACATCAACGCAACAGGCAGTCAATGGGTGCTCGTCTTATCTCCATTATCTTTAGCTCTCGCGATAGTCCTTGTCATTCTCACCATCATCGCCATAGTCTACCTCATTAGGCGCCATTCCGCCAAAAACGATGCCGACATCATTATCGGATAACATAAACCCTACCCGCTTTCTAGCTAAATACTAATTTCAACGGCCAAAGCTTTGTGATCTGAAGCATATGCATCTATTACTTCAAAATTCTCATAAACTACGCCATCACTAACCAAAATATGGTCACACGGAACGTCTTTCACGAAACGTAAATTTCTAAGTGTCGTTTTCACATGATTTTCCGCCGTCAAATCCTTCAAAAAATCTAACTTTCGCATCGCCGGCGACTCTGCTATCACATTCAAATCGCCACACATCACAACAGGCGCGTTCTCATTTTTCATCATCTCTGCTACTCTCTCCATGCATTCCACAGTTGTCTCATTACCCAATGGATCCTTTTGCCAATAACCATGGTAATTCACAATGACCAATCCGTTCTCCAGCATCACTTTCTGCGCCGTATATCTATGATTATTAATCGCACTATCGAAATTCACCACTGAATCCGCCACCGCATATTCACCAAGGATCACTTTCTCTTCCACACTTAAAAAGGGAACTTTACTTAAAATTACAATACCGTATTCAATCTGTTCATCATCTAAAAGTTTAATACCGTATTGTTTTGACTTAGCGTCAAAAGGGAACAAAGCTTCTCGTTTTATTTTATCTACCGTATCAACAAACAAATCAGAAAAGCCCGTATCTTTTTCGCTCCAAATCGCCTCCTGCATGCATACTACATCATAGTCACCGTCCTTTATAAACCGGACCAAACCATCTCTAATTCTTCCGCCCCAAACATTTATTTGTAATATTTTTAGCTTCTTATAGCCATTGTTCATTTCATATTCTCCTCTGTAAAAAATGCCCATGGGTACTCATCGTGATCACCCTTAAAATACCAATGCATAAACTTACTTCGACCCTCCTTGGTCTTAACAAAATCTTTACATTCCTTAGACAACTCGGCAGTTAAATCCTCAAAGAAACTATCCCAAATTTGATTCAGCTCCTTTATTTTAGCCTCTGTTTCTTTGTCCATTTTCGCATCCTTTTTAACTACTTCTTTTAGTGTATCATACCAATGCGTGTATAATTCGACGTTTGATGAACACTCTGTATAATTAGCTTTGATATAATTGAGCATTGGCTCCTTTAGCTCTGGTCGCACAAATAAACAATTTCCAAACCCCATATAAAGGCCAGCCCAATCGCCATCGATTTCAACCTTGTCGCCAACCCATATGTCAGCGAAAATATCATCAATCTTCTTGATGAACGGGACTATTCTTTCTAGCTTTTCACTCGATATTTCGCTTAAGTGCGTATAGTAAACATTCAAATTTTTATCCGTAATTTCGACAGCACCCGGGTCGCCCATTGCGCCACCAGAAGCTAACGTAATCGCAACGACATCGTCCGGCTTTATATCGCCAATACTCTTTTCAGTCAAAATCAGCTGTTTTATGTTTTTTCTCATTCGCCCTCAATATTGTCATTATAGCCAAAATCAGGGTATTGCTTTGCGTAAGAGAGCGTCGCTTCTTTCCACCAACGCTCGCGTCGCTTTACGTCAGACTCATCAACAAAATTCCCAAAGGTTTCAAGAATCGTATAGCGAAAGTATTTCTCTATATGCTTTTCAGACAAAGCCTTCAATTCGACATCACCACCATGGTAGCTATCAGCATAATTCTGCCACCGAGCTAACAACCCTCCTTTCCCAGTAGCCGAACCCACATAACGTTTATTATTGCTAGTGTCAGTTATAAGATAAACCGCCTGTAGACCGCCAAGCGCAGCTCGCCAAGCCTCAAGATTTAACACGTTCCTTAATCTTTCAAACGATATGTTTACATTCCCATAACCAGGGAACTTTATCGCTCTCGCATAATACGGCTTTTCAAGAATCATCTTTACGGTCAACGTCTTAATTCGCTCCTCGTCCGTCATGCGAATATTTCTCGTAGAACGATCCTTCCAAGTAATCACCAAGCGCCCGAAGTATTTTTGATAACCCGCCAACGCGCTTTCATCAACATCAACAAGCTCTTTACTGTCGTCAGTGACTTCATATGCGCTTACAAGTAGCCAATCTTCTGTATCGTATGGAATAAACGCAAAAACCAAATCGCCATTTTTAAAACGCCTTCTTCTCGGCTCTGGTCTATGCGTTTTAACGGACTCGCATACTATACTTGCTTTTCCAGAACCATACATGTCTAATAAGTCAAAGTAATCATCCTCATAGCCGAGCTTCTTTCTAACACACTCCGAATGATCCTCAACTCTATAGCTCCAATTACTATTAAACAGTAATTTCAAACGTCGAAACTCCTCATCCGACAACTTGAGAAGATCAACAAATCTAATCTCGTCTTTCTCTTTCATAAAACCTTTCAGACCAGATATTGGTCAATTTGAACACAAGTTACATCCCTATTATACTATGAGCTCAATCGTGTCATAATAAGCAACAAAACATCACCAAGCTTAAACTAAAAATGTTTTTGAAAAATTTATGGGATCATCTCAAACTTTTCAAGCGCATAATTCACGAGAGAAATATTATAAATCCTCCCGCTTGTGTCCTGGGCAAATCCACCACCAAACAATCGAAATATGTTTTTTGATCCATCGACGATCGTTGCCTGTTCGTATCGTACAGCTCTAGATTCGCTTAGCGAAGCAACCGTTCCATCTTCTAGTACAAAGAACGCAAAACCTTCACCTGCATTGCCATACGTTTTTAAACTAAAATCAACAACTCTTCCTGGAATAAGTGGAGTTATCTCCCTTTTATAAGAACCATCTATACAAGCATCATCGAAATATTTGCAATTATCGCCTTGTATAGACATATAAACACTGCCATCAGAGAAGAGCGAAAACTCTGCACCAAAAAACTCTGTACGTTTTGACATCACGGCACCCTCATAATAAGCTGTGAAATTATCTGCTGTAAAACCATAGTTTTTTGGAGTGATAACAGAATCAGCCCTCACCACATCTGCGCCGTCTTCACCAGTTGTCTCATCTCCTTCGCTTCCCATGAGATCCTCAATTTGGGCTTTCAAATCAGAAATCTGATTATCCTTTTGTGAATTCTGAATCATGCCATAGACGCCTAATCCAATTCCACAAATCGCAACAACAAAAACAATTACAGTAGCGATTCTTAATCCTTTTATATTATCTTGCATACCGCTGTTCATATCTAATAATGTAGCGTTTTCATCTTGTTCCATATTATTATCCTTATGTTTATTGTAGCACATTCATAATCCAATTATGTTCTATACAGTGTTAATGTCCCCTCTCGCTCGAAACGCTTGGCCACCCAGACGAACGCCGAGATAGCGTGTTCTAATTCAGATAGCTGAGATAAATTAAGCGGACATTGACAATATACTAGGAAAGCGTGCAACAAAGATCAAAGTATGCTCAGCCCCGAATGAGAATTCATTTAAAATGCTATAATAAAAAAAATAATAAACAAGGACCTACCAATGCCAAGACCACGCAACAAACAAGATTTATTAAAGGCTGGCGAAGAGTACTACGCTAAGCTGATTGAAATGGCTGATGGAATGAGCGAGAAAGAGATGAACACTGAGTTTGATTTCTCCGGCGATCCATCAAAGAAAGAACGCCACTGGGGACGCGACAAGAATCTACGCGATATTTGGGTACATCTATACGAATGGCACCGAATGTTGCTAGAATTCGTCGATACAAACTTAAATAAAGGTGGTAATGCACCATTTTTGCCAGAACCATACACTTGGAAGACTTACGGCGATATGAATGTCGAATACTGGAAGAAACACCAAAAGACTTCACTAGAAGATGCAAGAAAAATGTTCGAAAAGTCGCATAAAGACGTGATGAAACTAGCCGAAAGCCTAAGTGAAGAACAATTATTCACCAAAGGTATGTATCCTTGGGTTGGCGGCTCAGTACTTGGCTCATATTTCGTAAGTTGTCTATCTTCTCACTATGATTGGGCAATGAAGAAGCTCAAAGCACATAAGAAAAATTGCGAGAAATAAATGGCAAGCACCAAAGAGTATTGTGATTTCATATTAGAACAGTTATCGGAAGTTCCAGACGTAACTTGCCGTCCAATGATGGGCGAGTTTTTACTTTATTCAGCAGGTGTTCTGTTTGGTGGTATTTACGACGATCGCCTACTTATTAAAATTGTTCCGGAAAACGAACAATACAAAATGTCAGAATCTATCCCATATACGAACGCGAAGCCAATGTATTTAGTTGAAGACATAGACGATAAAGAAAAACTAGCAGAGATAGTGAAAAACACAGCAAAAGGATTATCGAATAAAAAATAAGAACCCTAGAGGGCTTTTATTATACTTATGATTTGGCTGGGCAAAATTAAGCAGGCTTTAACCATCTACAAGGAAGACACCCGTCAACGACTAAAGGACTACGCCCCGGAAGATAAATAATCATCGTCATGGGCGGAAGAACGATTGATGTCATCATATTCGGCTTGCGTATAATGGCCAGAAATCCGCTCGTTCTCGCTGTCGATAAGCACCCCTAAGCCATCCTCGTAGTCGGCAATTGCGCGACGAATCACTGGATCTGAGGCATGGTAACGTAACATAGACGGCGGAATGAAGAACCCACCCATATCTTCACACTCTTGAATATCTCTAAACCGCTCGTCAGTAGACGGACGAAACTCGAATGTATAGACATCCTCTAGTAATGCCTTGGCAAGAGCGACTGGACGACCAGCGTAATCTTCGGAAATAATATCCCAATCCGCAAGATCCTCCGTAAATACGCGAGCTGTTTTGGCACCACGACTCATAGCTTTATTTAGAAATAGGGCCGTATCAAAGGAACCGATATACTCTGGACGCTCCATATCTTCAATAAGAGGAATAGAATCAGAAATTTGCGACAATACGCTCCTCATCATCAAGGCCTTAAGGAATAACCGACTACTCATATCGTCACCGTCATAGGGATGCTCAAAATAAGTAGGTCGAATAATATTCTCTTGGAAGTCATTATAAGCAAAATCGCTAATAATGAGTTTGCCATCTTTAATCAGGCTTTGGTTAATCGTAAAATCACGAGTCTTAAAATAGTGATCTAGGGTATCATTTCCGATACCATGGCCGAAGGCATAATCGTCTGGCATAAACTTACGCGAGAGTGCATCTAGGGTATCATAGTCAACCTCACTATTGCCTTCTTCATCAGTAATATTTACAAGATCGATATCGCGAATAGGCTCACGTTCTCCAGTAATAATCTCCCTTGCTATACTGCGAGCTACGCCACCCATGACGGCGACACCATGTGGTAATTCGCTAAGGAAAGAATAACGTTCTAAGATTTCCGCTGGTAAAGGAATCTCTTGGAGTATTAATTTTTCTTCATCGAAATCGGCACGCTCCTCGCCATAATGCTGTTCCTCATATTCACTATAATAATCGTCACGATCATCTTCTTCGCCATAATCATCATCGTAGTCATTTTCTTCCTCGTAATCGCCGCTATCATTGTTAGCATCATCCTGCTCGCCAACAACACGAGACAGACCATTGACGGCCAATTCTAGTGGCTCCTGGTCGTCCCTTTGCTCGACTTCAGACGATTCCGGATTACCGCGCAAAAACCCATCCATAGAATAACCGCCAAAAAAATTTTATAATCATAAATTGATTATAACATTTTATTTTCGGAAAATCGGCTAATAGTAGGGACTTGAAATTAAAAAAAGGCCCTGTGGGTCTTTCTTTAATTTCTTGGCTGGGGTGGTAGGACTCGAACCCACGAATGTCGGGACCAGAACCCGATGCCTTACCACTTGGCGACACCCCAAACTACTAGTATTTTATCACAACCAGGAAAATAATGCTATAATGAAGCCATCATGACTAAGAAGAAAACTTTTACTAGGAAAGAGCTCAAAGAACTTTCGGCAGAAGAAATAATAGATAAAATCCAACATCACAATTATTCACTTTTGTCAACCCTAGGCTCAGACAACCTTAGGAGGGAAATGGTGCCAGTTGGCCTAGCGTGCAACGCCGCTATTAATCTCTTTTTTAAAACCACTGGCCCTAAAAACGACCCCGAAAAGCATAATTTAGCGGCAAGAAAAAAACTAGTAAAAGTATTGTCTAAAGTAACGCCTGGTTCTTACAGAGGCATGCCAAAAGACCGAGCAAACGGCATTGTTGCAGGCTTTAATCACCCATCCCTCGGCGAAATACCGCGCATTCTTACGATGAAAATCGATATCATGGGCGACAAGCCAATGTATTTTCCAGTTAATTTGCCCTGGTACGAAACCTTGGCACCAAACTTCAATCGCATTAAACGCCTTGGCATCATCATCACCCCAACCATTACGCCAAACACATGGGAAAAACTTAATCTTAAAGAAGGTACTTTTTTGCACGAACAAGGCCAAAGACTTAAAAAAGAGTTCAGAGACATTTACACGAAACTATCGCACGAGGCACTAAAGGATGGTGGTGTAGTTTTCGTTGCACCTCCCGCCACAAGACAAAGTACCGTCTTTAAAAATGAAAAAGCCTACAAAAAAGAAGAAGACATCATTCCAACAATGTCCATGCTAGCCGTAAAACTATACAATGATAAAAAAATGAATTGCGATTTTTTACCCTTAGCAGTTCTGCCGCCAAAAGGATATAAAAGAGGCTTAAACTTTGGCAAAAAGTATAAATTAATCCCCGGCGAAATCATGACCGCAGATTATATCAGAAAAAAATATTTTAAAGAAAAAAATCAAAAACGACTCATCGGCTTTGATTATGAATTCCATCAAAGGATAGCCGACAAATTACCAAAAAAATATTGGTATTAGTATAGCCAAAAGCTATGATATAATCATAACCATGAACGATGAAGATGGGCAGTATTTTTATCATCCACTAGAAAATATAGAAGAAACCGATATTTTTTATGAAGCAATAGGCAGGGAACATCTTACCAAATCCATTACCAGTGAGCGCCCATATACATATTGGACCATCGAGCTATACGACCAAAGAGACGGGATTCGTGGGGGTGGAGGACTAGGGGTTCTAGCTGCAGATACTAGACGCGTAGCCGACCAAATGTCTGTACCGTTTGTACTAATAACACCATTTTACCCAAGCGAATCTCACCAACTACTTCGCGACCGCACAATCTACGATAAACAGATAAAAGTAGACTACAAAAAATTCGGATTCAAGCATATAGATAAAGTTACTATCAAAACAAGAAGTGGACTTTGTAATCTAGATGTTATAGAAAAAAGATTCAATACAACTAGAATACTATCCGTTACAGAGCCAAACTTTGGAGAGCTATATTCTAACACTAGCGGCTCCGACCACCGTTTATATCAGGAGGTCTCCTTAGGCTTTGGCGGATATGCCGCCCTAAAGCTAGTCGGACTAAAACCAGCAATTATACATTTAAATGAAGTAGCCACTTTCTTTGCTGCGCTAGCTAGACTAGACGAACTTGCCTCAAACGGAATGGACTTTTACGAAGCAGTCGTGTACACCCGCAAACACACCCTCTACACCAATCATACATTAGTGCAAGCAGCCGAAGCCGAGTTTTCGTATAGCCAATTTGAGGAATTTGTTTTTCCAAACCTAAAATCCTTAGCCGTAAAAAAATGGCTATCAGATAAATTTGTCAATGAAAAAATACGTCTCTCTTCAGTTACTATAGAAATCGCCGAACTTCGTTCCGGGGTGTCGAAACTGCATGCCAGGGTCGCCAACTATCACGACATCGCAGGTAGCAAGGTCAAATTTAAAGCTATCACTAACGGAATCGATCTTAAAAACTGGATGTTGCCAAATCTTTACAATTATTACCAAGAAATCGGGTTAATAGACCAATATGGGTTGCCGTCAAAAAATTATGTCGACGTTTTACCGTCTATAGATGCAGATGCTATTAAAAAATTTAAAAAAGATGGTCGAAACAGTCTAAATAGTATTCTTAAAAATCGGCCCGATCAAAACAATAACATTCTAAGATTTAACACAAACGATTACATATTCGATTTTAAAAGACGTTTTGCTGACTATAAGCGCCCGGATTTGCCATTCACCGACATAACACGCCTAAAAAATATTCTGGAACCTCGCGGAGCTCACTACATCATTGCTGGGCGAGTGCATACGGGCGACCAAAATATGCTACATAAGCTATATGCACTTTTATCAAAAATCGATCAAGATGATTATCTAAGAACACATGTGCATTATTTATCGGATTACGACGAAGAATTGGCCTACGGCCTATCTTGCGGATCCAATACCTCTATTAATATCCCAATAGTAGGCCTTGAAGCATGCGGCACATCATGGATGAAAGACGTTGCCAATTTTGACATCTTAATTTCTACCCACGACGGCGGAGTTGCAGACGCTTCTATTAATTCTTATCTAAATGTATCAGGAAACGACGAATCAGAAGAATTAGATATGCTCTATCAGCGCATGGAAGAATCTATCTCAATCTGGGAAAACGACTACGATCTAGAATATACAATAAAAACACAATTAAAAAACTTCTTACCCATTATTTCTGGTGCCAGAATGATGAAAGACTATCTTGACTATTTGTTCCCGAAGTAGTATACTCTTGACAAGTCTGGTATCAGACTTTTTTTAATAGTAAGGAGTAAAATGGCAAAGATCACAAGGATTAAAGCTAAAGATTCTTCTTCTCATGATAGTGAATCGGACGCACCAACAATCACGCGAAAAAAAGTCACTATTAGAGACAAGAAATCTGCCAAGGTCAAACAGAAATCCATTAGAAGGGCCGAAAAAAATCTAAATAAAACCAAAAATGGCAAGAAAGTTTTTATCCTGTTTAGGCCTTTTGTTGCTCTAGGTAGATACTTAAAAGGTGCTTGGCACGAATTAAGGCAAGTCAGATGGCCCAACCGCAAAGCCACATGGAAGATGGTACTAGCAGTATTAGCCTACACGGCATTCTTTATGGTACTAATTTTATTACTAGATTTATTCTTTGGCTGGTTATTTAATTTAATATTAGGATAAGGAGAAAAAAATGGCAGTAAACAGATATGATGACACAAGAGCATGGTACGCAATCTCTACCTACTCCGGTTACGAAGATAAGGTAGCCGACTCAATCAATCAACGTACCGGCACTATAGAAATGGCTAACAAAATTTTTGAAGCAATCGTGCCAAAAGAAAAGCAGATCGAAATTAAAAACGGCAAGCGCAAAATTGTAGACCGCAAGATTTTGCAAGGCTACGTACTTGTAGATATGAAATTGTCCGACGAAACCTGGTATATCATACGCAACACCCCAGGGGTAACCGGTTTTATCGGCACCGGCACACAGCCAACTCCAGTATCCGAAAAAGAAATCGCCAAAATCAAAAAGCGTATGGGTGTAGAAGATCCTAAATTCTCTGTCAAATACGAAGTTGGTGAAGTTGTTTCCATTACCGACGGCCCATTCAAGGGCTTTGATGGCTCAATCTCAGAAATTGACGCCGCTAAGGGCAAACTAAAAGTTATGGTATCAATGTTTGGCCGCGAAACGCCCGTCGAACTCGATGCTCTGCAAGTCAAACAACTTAGCTAAAACATCAAAAGCCCACAAATTGCAATTTTGTCGAAAATTTGTTATAATAAACCTGTTACGCACTAGAAAGGTAATTTATATATGGCAGAAAAGAAAGTCATAGGAAATTTAAAACTACGCATCCCCGCAGGACGCGCAACTGCTGGGCCCCCAGTCGGCTCAACCCTTGGTCAATGGGGACTCAATATGATGGATTTTATTAATCCATTCAACGAAGCCACCAAAGATTTAATGGGCAAAAATGTTATTGTACATATTCGCGTCTTCGACGACCGAACTTTCGACTGGAAAAGCCTTGGTCAACCAGTTGATGATTTAATCCGGGAAGCTATTAAAATCGATAAAGGCTCAGGCAAACCAAACGTAGACAAAGTTGGCAAAATCACCAAAGCCCAACTTCAAGAAATTGCCGAGAAAAAGATGGATCAACTAAACGCCATCGATATCGAAGGCGCCATCAAAATCGTAGCCGGTACAGCCCGTTCTATGGGTGTAGAAGTCGTAGACTAATAAGAACAATTTAAAAAAAGATACTTCAAATGAGGTATCTTTTTTTATAGGACCAAAGCGATCCAAATCCTTGCTGATAGAAAGCAAGGAAAAACTCGGATGTTTTCTTGCTAAAGCTCACACTGGTATTCTCAAAGTTATTTCACGCGAGAGCAATGCTCGTAGCATCGAATGCCTAATCGTGAACATGAGAGGAGCCCTAAAAAGTCGGCACTATTGGCAAGATGCAGGCTCTAAAGAAGAATCAATGTTACTCCATCGGCCTGTTAATCAGCCCCGCCAACATCTAGCAGAGCTATTCTATGTGCACTTGACAAAAGCATTACTTTTTCGTATAATAAACAAATCCGTTGGATTAGGAGATTAGCCTCCAATCTAACAGAATGTACTTTAAACACAAGAGAAAGGTTAGCGATGATATCACGTCGGTCAAGAAGTCCTGCCCCTTTCAACCCGCAAGCATCAACAAAGCTGTAGATTCATAAAAAATCGACATAAAGGGGACTGAAGTGCCAAAGAAAAACCACATGGGCAATCGAGCACGCAGGGCCGCAGAAAACCAACTCATGGTCGAATGGTACATGAACAAGGACTTCCGCGAGAAGCTCACAGCTCTACAGCACAGAGACAAGCTGAGCTGCCTAGGGAAGCATAGCTTCTCGCTGAGCTTCTGGTCTAAGAAGACCTCTAACGAGGCAAGGAGCGCCCTAGCCAAGCTGACGGATCCTCAGCTCCGCCGCTTGCGCGACGAGTTCGACATTGACGAGGCCATCGAGGCCATCTGCAGCATTGATGCTCAGGTCGCCTAACCCAACGCACCTTAAAAAGAAGGGGCGAACGCACTTTGTTCGCCCCTTTTTCATGCTTGCAAAAATGCTTAATTTTTGCTATAATATCGAAAAATAAGATAAAGGTTGGGAGAGCATTCGCTCGCTATTACCACAGAAAGGACCAAAATGACCGAAGAAACGGTTAAAGACTTAGAAAAAGCTAATACCGAGAAAGCAAAAGAAGAAAAGGTCGAAGAACCTGAAACTTTTGCTAAATCTGGCAAAAAATCTAAAAAACACATAGAAGAAGTTAAAGCCGAAGAAGAACGCCAAGCTCGCAAGCTAGAGCGCAAGGCCGAAGAAGCAAATGTCAAGCCAAAAGGTACTGCTCCAGTTACGCGTCCTAAGATTGAGCGCCGTGGCAAAAAATACCAAGAAATGGCAAAGTTAATCGAAAAAGGCAAAACTTACACCCTTAAAGATGCAATTGATCTAGCAATCAAAACTAATCCAACCAAATTTGATGCTAGCCTCGAAATTCACGCCAGACTCGGCGTAGATCCACGTCAGGCCGACCAAAACATCCGCACCACCATTGTACTACCTAATGGCAACGGCAAAAGCGTACGCGTAGCCGTTTTCGCACCACTTGACGTATGCAAAACCGCCAAAGCAGCTGGCGCCGACATCGCCGAAGACGAAGAATTCTTAAAACGCCTCGAAAAAGGCAATATCGACTTCGACGTTCTCATCTCTACACCACAATATATGCCAAAACTTGGTAAATTTGCCCGCTTACTTGGCCCCAAAGGCTTAATGCCAAATCCAAAAGCCGGCACAGTTACTATGGACGTAGAAAAAGCCGTTAAAGAATCAAAAGCTGGTAAGGTTGAATACCGTGTAGATAAGCAATCCATCGTGCATATTGGCGTAGGTAAGCTTTCGTTCGGTACAAACAAACTACTTGAAAACGCCAACACATTCTTCGATAGCTTAAAGGCCCAAAAACCAGCATCGCTCAAGGGATCTTACGTTAAGTCCGTCTTTGTCTCTACCACCATGGGCCCATCAATCGCCGTTGAAAACCTTTACAACTAATTGTATAATTAGTTTATGGAAAACATCTTAGAAGAAATCAAGACCCAGTTTAGGGGGATGCCACTTTTTGAATTATTAATCATGGCTGCGCTAGGCTTAGCACTAATGTTGTTTGGCTACCGTGTAAAAAAACTGGCCTTCTTCATCATCTGGTTCTTAATTGGCTACAATCTAATGATGTTTTTGATGCCGGTAATTAATAATATGGTACCACAAATTGCAGGAAGTGAATTATACCAAATTTTGCTCCCAATTGCAGGCGGTTTGCTACTAGCGTTACTTGGATTTTCAATCGAAAAGGTATGTCTGGCCGGAATCTGTTTCTTCCTAGTAATGATGATTACCGTACAATACTTTGGCACATCAATTCCAACCTTAGCCATAGGCGCAATTATTGGCGTAGTGGCAGGCGCAGCGGCCACAACACTAATGAAACCAGCCATTATTATAGCTACAGCCCTAGCTGGCGCATATGCACTAACCGTAGCGCTTTTAAATATTTTCCCAGTACTCGACGAGCAAATCCTATACTTCCCATTAATTGGCGCCTTTGCCCTGCTCGGTACAATCTTCCAATTTGCTACCACAAAAAAAGTTAGCTAGAAAAGCCATAACAATGTGTTCGAGGACCATAAGCTTGACTAAGCGGCCTTAAGTGTGTCCGAGAACACAATGTTATGGCTTGCTTTTAGTATTTTTTTGTGCTATAATAGAAGTAGTTACCAAAGACAGTGGCGGAGAAATCTTAATTATGCCACCGAGGAAATTCTTATAATTTTATTTGGTGACGCTATTTAACAATTAGCTAACTAAATATCAACAATAACCAAAGGAACTTTTTATGGCAATTTCAAAGGATAAAAAGAACGAATTGGTTGCTGATTTAACTGAGCTTTTAGAAAACGCAAAAACTACCGTATACGCCAAATACCAAGGCCTAACAGTAGCAGAGTTACAAGGGCTTCGCAAAGCCGCTAGAGAAGCTGGCGTTAAAATCAAAGTAGTAAAAAACCGCCTTGTACGTGTTGCAATGGGTCAAATCGGCGTCTATAAAGACACCGACACTACTGGTTTAACCGGCCAACTGCTTTACGCTATTTCCAACGAAGACGAAGTAGCGCCGGCAAAAGTTTTGGCCGAATTTGCCAAAACTCATGATGCATTAAATCTTCTAGGAGGATTCTCCAATCTTGGAAACAGCCTGTCCGAAGAAGAAGTTAAGGCCCTTGCTGCCATGCCAAGCAAAAACGAACTTATTGCACAGGTGGTGGCGCAGCTACTTTCTCCAGCTACCGACAGCATTTCTGCTCTTGCCGGTGGACTATCTGGTATAGTTTCTGGGCTAGAAGCACATCTAAACTAAGCAACCTAAATACTAATTAGAAAGGACTAATATGGCTACAGATATCAAAAAATTAGCCGAAGAACTAGTTAAATTGACTGTTCTCGAAGTAAACGAACTTAAAAACACTCTTAAAGACGAGTATGGCATCGAGCCAGCTGCTGCCGCAGTTGCCGTTGCTGCTGGTCCTGCTGCCGATGCAGGTGCCGCTGCCGATGAGGGCAAATCCGAATACGACGTCGTCTTAAAGGACGCTGGCGCACAAAAAATCGCCGTCATTAAGGCCGTCAAGGAAGCTACCGGACTCGGTCTTGGTGAAGCCAAAGCTATCGTTGATTCTGCTCCTGCTACCGTCAAGGAAAAGGTCGCTAAAGACGATGCCGAAGCAATGAAGAAATCACTAGAAGAAGCTGGCGCAACCGTAGAGCTCGCTTAATCAAAATCGTTAGCTAATTGTTATCTTAACAAATAAAACCTGGTATTTACAAGCATTCCGCGAACCAGAACTATGATTCATTTTTCCGGGCCGAGTACGGAACTGGAATTCCAACGCAGGCCTGACGAAAAATTAATTATAGTTCTTTGCGTGAGCGGACCGCGCGTAAAATACCAGGTTTTATTTTTTATGATAAAATAGCTGTTATGAACGATTTTGATTATTTAGGTGAGGGGGAAGTATATTTAGACTCGGCCTGCCAAAGCTTGCGCCCACGTCCAGTTATCGACGCCATCAATAAGTACTATACGGAGCACAACTCCTGTGGCGAGCGCGTAAAATACAAATGGGGTATAGAGACTGACGAAAAGGTAGAGGCCACTCGCGAAAAAGTCTTAAAGTTTTTAAAACTATCTCCGCGTAAATACACTACGTCTTTCACGCTTAACACCACTTACGGCATTAATCTAATATTGTCACAATTAAAGCCCGATGGATTCAAAAAAATTATCACTAGCGAAATTGAACACAATTCGCCATTTTTAGCCACGATTGCTTTCTCTGAACGCACAGGCTTGCCACGCGAAGTAATAAAAAGAAATGAAGATGGTTCGATCAATATCGATGCTTATGATTTTACCGATGCTGTAGTCGTAATAAACTGCGCCTCCAACTTTGACGGCCGCAAACTGCTAAATATCAAAGAAGTAATAAAAGCCGTACATAAAGCTGGCGGAATCATTATTATTGACGCCGCGCAGGCCATGGCGCATTCTAGCGACATCTTACGCGACCAAGAACCAGATGCAATATGCTTTTCGGCCCATAAATTATATGCACCTTCACTTGGTGTAATTGTATGGCGAGATGATTTAATGGATAAAATGACACAAGGTTTTGTTGGTGGTGGCATGGTGGATGACGTCAAAGAGAGCGCCTATGTTTTATCCGCAACAGGGAAGGAACACCGCTATACCAGATTCGAATCTGGCTTGCAGGCTTGGGGAGAAATCGTAGGGCTTGGCGCAGCTTTAGACTGGCTAAATAAACTACCTAAAAAAGAATGGCAAAACCTAGAAAAGAATTATACGGAGTTATATGATTTTCTATCTGGCTCCAGCAAGGTACATATGGTAAACCACGAAGCAAACCCTACTATGTCATTTTACGTAGAAGAAATAGATTCACACTTACTTGGCACCGCTTTGTCGCGAGAAAATATTATGGCTCGCACTGGCTACTTCTGCGTCCATTATTATCTAGACCATGTACTTGGTATGCCACCACTAGTTAGATTCTCACTAGGACTACATAATCGCCCAGAAGATATCGACAAAATCAAAAAAATCATGCAAAAGATCATTTACTAAAGAAAAACCCTTATGCTATAATAATCATAGTAAGGAGATATCTAAATGAGCAAAACGAAATATTTAACAATTACGAATTTGTTGTTAAGTATCACCATAGTGTCTGGCGCGTTTCTATCATCACCCACCACAAATGCAGATAATTCAGTAATAGACAACGTAAATGTAACTGTTAGCGTTTCATGCACCATGTCTGGCACCGGCATGACATCACACAATGCGGAAATAACAAACGGTACCTATCAAGCCGACATTGGCACCACTACCTTAAAAGCCTTTTGTAATGATAACGAAGGTTTTGCTATCTACGCTATCGGATTTACTGGTGATCAATATACTGGAGAAGATCACACCAAATTAGTTGGCGCAAGCAACAGTCAAAAAATCACCACCGGCACAGCCACCAGCGGAGCAACTTCTAACTGGGCCATGAAGCTAAACACCATCTCGAGCCCCACACCAGCCTATCCCATTACACTAGATAATGGCTACGGCAGCTATAGCTCCGTACCAGATGCATATGCCAAGGTGGCCCATAGAGATTCCGGCACCGATGTCGGCTCCACCGCAACCGGCTCCCAATTAACTACCACCTACGCAGCATACATTTCGAAAACCCAAGCCGCCGATACCTATAGCGGCAAAGTCAAATATACCCTAGTCCACCCCAAAACCGAAACCCCAATATCACCACAACCTACTACCGCAGGATATATCAATTATTATGCGAATGCCAATACTGCAGAAGGCACAATGGGTAGGCAATCGGCGAGCGATGGGGATACAACAAAACTCTTTGCTTCCAATTTCTCTAGAGACGGTTATGGCTTTGCTGGTTGGTCTGATGCTTATGATTATGAGACCAACCCTAGTGCTAATTTCTACGGACCAAATGAAGACATTACTGTGCCAAATGGCACTACCGATAATGGTTTAGCTCTGTATGCTATATGGATTCAGTCTGAAGGCAATTTGCAAGATTCATCCAAAGTATCTCAGCTTTGTGGTACCGGTAGTGGAAGCTTAACCGCAGCTTCTTATAATGATGAAGGTGATTCCGATGAATCCACCTGGTCTATTACTGCAGGACTTTCTAGTGTTTCAGCTCTCACTGATACTCGTGATGGCCAAACCTATGCTATAGCTAAACTTGCGGATGGCAAATGTTGGATTATAGAAAACTTAAGACTAGCAGACACCCATGAAGAGAATGGTAGTACCGTAGCTACAACTCTAACTACGAGTAATACTAATAATCCGCTGAATAATGGAACGAGTGTTACCTTGAAACACAACTATTCAGATTCCACTACGTATACTAATCTTTCGCCAACTTCGGATGTAGCCTACGATGCGAATACTGCTCCAGAAGGGTGGTGTACGATAAGCTACCAAACTAGCTGCTCTGACCAATCTAGGCTAAGAACCGACAACACAGCAAACAGAGCCTCATATACTCAATCAACCGACATGACATCCCCAAATGCCAATATCTACTCTTACGGTAATTTATATAACTGGTACTCATCTACGGCCGGAAGAGGCATATGGGACATGGTAGACAATGAAAACACCGTAGGTGACATCTGCCCAACTGGATGGCATTTACCCACTGGGCATAATGACACAAAATTGATAAATGGCGACTACGGAATCCTTAGCAATAGTATGGGCGGATACAAAAAAGCTAATAATATAGCTACAACAATGCAGATGTCCAGCACGACACCAACCGGCGTTATCATGTCGCAACGACTACGTCATTTTCCAAATAATTTTATTTTCTCCGGCTTCGTGCACGGAGCAAATCATGGCGGCCGAGGAGCATATGGCGAATACTGGTCATCAACGGCAGGCGGAAAATGGCTAGCACGCCATTTCTATTTCAGTGCAAGTACGGTAAGCCCAGCAACAGGCGCAAGTGATACTTATCGCGGAAATGCCGTTCGTTGCATAGTTAACACGCAATAAAACAAATAATGTGTTAAAATGGTAATAATATGGTGTGTATAGCAGCGTTTATTATTCTAGCTTTAATTGGCGTATTTGTAGCGCTAATTTCAATCTTCAAACCCAAAGTAGGGAAAGCCTACCTTAAGGCCCTCAAAAAGTCTTGGGGCTGCTTATGGAAAAAAGTCCGCCTACAAAAATGCGAAACCGGCTTTAAAGAGGATGTCAAAAACACGTTGCTTAGCCGCATCATGCTAAAACACCCCAAATGGGTTAAACCACTCTCAATCCTTATCGAAATCTTATCCATTGTTATAGTTCTAATAGCTATCTGGGCAATTCTTACTGCCGTAAAATCATTACTGGCCCTCTGGGCACTAGGTAGCTGCAATGTTACTAAACCTTCAGCTTGTACACTAGGCGCAGAAATCTGCTCCATAGATGAGAGCGAACCCGCTAACCCGATAGAAGCAACCGGTAGATGGTTTACCGAATGGGGGGAAATATTTGAAGCCGTCCCAGACAAATTCCGCTCTTATAATGCAATAGATTACAATTTTAATTACATCACAATTAATCCAAACGAGGTTGAAGATTTGCCCACAGCAATAGATATCTTTGATCCGGGCTGCACAGTCTGTATGTCGTCATATAAAAACCAAAAGAGTACTGCCTTCTTTGATTCATATAACGTAAGGCTAGTTCCATTTGCGATTCAAGATGCAGACGGAAATTACAAATTTAAAAACTCAGAAACAATCGTAAGATACATGTTCGCAACCGAACAATATCACTCCGGCATGTCACTAGAAATTTTAGACCGCATATTTACCGGTAAAAACAGTGAAGGAATTTCGTATCAAAATAAATTTAACGAAGACTACACCAAAGAAGAAGCAGCGGCCAAAATCGAACAATGGCTAAAACAAGCCGGATTAAAAGACGAAGAAATCTCCGAAATCCGTAAAACTACCAACTATCCAGAAATTACCAATAAAATGAACGAGAATAAGAATATCATCGAGAACGAGTTAAAAATTAAAGGCATTCCAACGATGATATACGATGGCAAAAAGCACACCGGCTTATTTAAAACATCTAATTAGCTCATCCAAGACCATAAACTAATTCGAACAGTTTTAAGTATATTTAAAAAACATATACATTAGTTTAAGTATCTGAATAATATTTTTCAGTGCCATAAGTTCATCCAAACAGCTTTAAGTATATTACAAGAAGCATATACATTAGTTTAAGTATCTGAATAGTATTTTTCGGGACCATAAGCCTGGCCGAACGGCCTTGAGTGTGTCCCGAAAAATACTATTCAGATACAAACTACTTATGTTTATTGTAAAAAATACAACACTTTGCTAAGAACCACTGTTAACTTGGTGGAAAACTTTCAAATAAAATCCTTGACTTTACTAACGAATGGATATAATATAATACTAATACTATATTTAGACAGGATGCGAGGTGATGTCTGAAATACCAGAAAAACAAATAAAAAGGTTACGAAGCCTTTTAAGCGAGGCAGAAATGAATCTTTCTGCAGCCAAAGAGCTATTAGTTTCAGTTATTGGCGACGGTGATGCAATTACTGCACCACGAGATACCATAGTCAGTAACCCAGATGGCAAAGTAATAGAAGGAATTTTCGACGGCCAAATAATGATTGGCCCAGATGGCAAAAACTATCCAGTCCCGGCCAACTACGCTTCTAAATCTAAGCTAGTTGAGGGCGACATCATGAAGCTTACTATCACTAATGAGGGCAAATTCCTCTACAAGCAAATCGGCCCGGTAGAACGTAAATCCGTTATCGGCACCTTGACTCATCATGATGATAAATATTTCGTAGAAATTGCAGGCAAAGAATATCAAATTCTTTACGCTTCCGTCACTTACTTTCATCTTCACGAAGGCTCACAGGTATCAGTCACTATTCCAGCCAATAACGACGATGCTACATGGGCCGCAGTAGAAGCAGCTCTCTAAATTCGTGCTAAAATATATCTATGAAGGCCTTATATAGAAAATACCGTCCACTTAGCTTGGCCGAAATTATTGGTCAAGAGCAAGTCACAAAACCGCTTGCCAGCTCTCTAAAGTCCGGCAGAATAAACCACGCTTACCTTTTTATTGGGCCAAGAGGATGCGGCAAAACCAGTGTGGCAAGGATTTTGGCACACGAAATCAACGGGTTTAAATATGAACCAGAAGACAGTTATGTAGATATTATCGAAATAGATGGCGCCAGCAATCGTGGCATCGACGACATAAGGGAATTAAGAGAAAAAGCAGCCATTGCTCCATCTATCGGCAAGTACAAAGTCTACATTATCGACGAAGTTCACATGCTAACACCGCCAGCATTTAATGCGCTCTTAAAAACTCTCGAGGAGCCACCGGCCCACGTTATCTTTATTCTAGCTACCACCGACGCTCACAAAGTACCAATTACCATAACTTCAAGAACCCAAGTATACACATTCAAATTATCCGATGTCGATTCTATGGCGACATTCTTAAAAACAATCGCAAAAAAAGAAGGCATCAAAATAGAAGACGATGCAATTAAAATCGTCGCAAAGCGAGGCGGCGGATCATTTAGAGATTCGTTATCGCTTTTGGATCAAATTTCAACGTTGTCGGATCAGGAAATCACAAAAGAAATGGTTATCGCCGCCATGGGTTTGCCGGATGACGAGAAAATATCTGAACTTTTATTAAAGTACGAAGCCAAAGACTTGCCGTCTATTACTGGTACGTTAAAAGACCTTCTTTTATCTGGAGTTAAGCCCGAAATACTGTCGGAAGAAATAATTAAAAAAATTATCGAAAAACCAAACCCAACTACCTTGCCCCTACTCGCCAAACTAACAGATATTAGGCCACCATTTGAAGAAGCAAGACTCCTAGTAGCTCTAACCAGCACCATAGGTAATCAGGCAAACATCGTTAGTCAGCCAGCCGTGAGCCCTCCTCGTATAATCCCCCAAATAGCGCCTAAAACAATACCCCAAACAAAGCCCCAAGAAGTAACTCCGAAAAATCAATCACCCGCCCTAAGCCAAGAAGAAGACACGCCAAAAGCGAAGCCCACATCCATCCAATTCAACTGGCAACAATTTCTCGATAAAATTAAAAACCTAAACGACACAGTGTATTCGCAATTATTAAAAAGCGATTATTCCTACGCAAATGGAATTTTAAACCTATATCCAAATAGAAAAATCGTAAAAGCAATTCTCTCGCGTGACAACAATAAAGACATCCTAGGCCGAGCCGCCTCGGGCATCAAAATTGTTATTCATGAAGTCGGAGAACATCCAGAAGGGGCCAAAAACGATGCCGTAATTGATAAAATTTCTGATATAATGGGTGGGACAGTGCAAAGCGACACAGGAGGTAACCCATTTGAGTGATAAAAACGGAAAAGTTCCGCCACAAGATATAACCGCCGAGAAATCACTTCTCGGTGCGATTATGCTTGCCGAAGATGTAATATCCGAAGTTATGACCATCGTGCGTCCACGCGATTTTTACGATAAGCGTCATGAAACTATTTTTGAAGCCATGGTTAGCCTATACGACAAGCACAAACCAATCGATCTTCTCACCTTAACCTCGGAACTAAAATCCACCAAAAAGCTAAAAGACGTAGGTGGAGCAGCATATCTCACAGAATTATCAACTTTTGTGCCAGTAGCTACACACGCCAAAGCCTATGCGGAAATCGTCGAGAAAATGTCCGTAAGACGCCGACTCGTAAAAGCCGGTAGCACCATTGCCGAAAAAGCCTACGAAGATGATGTTGATACCGACGCATTAGTAGGTGAAGCTGAAAAAGAGCTCTTCGAAGTTTCCGACAAAATCGTAAAAAGCGATTATGTTGCAATGGACGAGCTTCTCGCCGACGCTCTTGAGAGAATTGCAGAGCTACATAAAAACCGCGGAACGCTTCGTGGTCTTAAAACCGGCTTTAGAGATTTAGACAAAAAAACCGCTGGCCTCCAAAAAGGTGACCTCATCATTATTGGTGCACGTCCAGCCATGGGTAAAACCACTTTCGCCCAAAACTTAGCCTACAACATCGCCAGCATCAACAAAAAAGGAGTTCTATTCTTCTCCCTAGAGATGGCTAAAAATGAAATTGTCGATCGCATGATTTCTGCAGTATCCGGAGTAGACAACTGGGGCATGCGTACCGGCAATTTAACAGACGAAGAATTCCAAAGAATTGGCGACGCTATGGACGAAATGGACGAGATACCAATCTACATAGACGACACAAGCTCCATGACAATCCTTGAGTTACGTAATAAAGCTAGAAGAGCAATGCACGACCACGATATTGGAGTAGTCATCATTGATTATTTGCAGCTAATTCAAGGTGGCGAACGCTACAAAGGCCAACGCGTCCAAGAGGTAACCGAGATCTCGCGCGGTCTCAAGATTCTTGCTCGCGAACTAAGTATTCCGGTAATTGCTTTGGCGCAGCTATCACGTAATGTAACCGGACGTGACGATCCACGCCCAGTACTTTCTGATCTTCGCGAATCTGGTTCCATCGAGCAAGACGCCGACCTCGTAATGTTCCTTCACCGTGTAGATTACTACAAAAAGCCAGAGGAAGAAGATACTAATATTACAGAGCTTATCATAAGAAAACACCGCCACGGCGCAATTGGTACCATAGAGTTATACTTCGACGGCGCAAGATCGAGGTTTATGTCTTTAGATAAAGAGCATGAGTAGTTCATTATTAACTTAAGCGCATCAAACCAATATATGTTATAATAGCAGTATGAAGAAAATTATAGTTTCTAAGCTTTTTTTGTATCGGTATCGCTTCATAATTGGTTATACAATTCTAGGGTTGGCTTTTGTTACCTTACTTTTCGTCTTGCCAGTCATTGCACAGTACGGTCTATCGCAAGCCGAAATGGATTCCGCCACCAGCTCATTTAATCTAGGAAAAAACTCACTACTTAGCGGTGAGTTAGTAGACCTGCCATACAGATTATTACAAAAGCTATCAATCTCTATCTTTGGCCTAACCGCCTATGCCATTAAACTTCCAAGTATCTTGGTTGGCCTAGGCTTAGGATTCTTTCTCATCCTCCTACTTAACCGATGGTTTAAAACTAACGTTTCGTTACTAGTTTCTTGCCTAATCATATTATCCACCCCATTTCTTTTTCTAGCAGGTTCTGGCACCCCATTGATCATGTTAGTTTTTTGGCCAACCCTCATGCTTTGGCTTGGTTCAAAAATCCAAGGCGAAAAACGCCCAAGCCCAATTCATTGTTTTGCTTTCGCGATAATAATGTTGCTTTCTATCTTTACGCCATACATGGTCTATTTTTCGTTAATCTGTGTATTATTCGTCATTTCTCAACCACATCTCAGATTCGTAATCAAAAATCTGCCTAAAATTCCAACTATTATTACTGGTATTTTGCTCATAGGAGGCTTTGTACTGCTAGGTATTAGCATTCATAATCGGCCCGATATTATTATGGAATTATTATTCGTCAAAAACTACGATGTCAACACTTTTATTCCAAACATTATAGCCGCTTTAGGCCCGGCTTTCTCCTGGCGTACTACAGTAGAGAGTGTATTTCTTTCACCCCTAATCAGCCTGCCAGTTTTTGCGCTCGTTTTGATTGGACTATTCTCCACTACAAAAGGCTTTTTCGCCTCAAGAAATTCCATAGCATCACTTTTAATCATGTTTTGTCTTATCATTTCTGGATTTAATCCGAACGCCATTATCTTCCTTATCCTTCCTTTCTCGATTCTGATGGCTCATGGATTCAAGTATATTCTTGAGAAATGGTACGGACTATTCCCAGAAAACCCATACGCCAGAGTTTCGGCCGTTTTTCCACTAGTAATTTTATTTGCAATCATGATTATTCCAAATCTATTACAATATGTCTACGGCTACCGTTATAATCCGAATATCGCTAGTCAATTTAGCTACACCCTAGAAGTAATCAACGAAAACATCACATCTGGCAAATTACTTGTTAATCAAAATTACGATTTCTATAAAATCTTAGAGCAAAAAACCGATATCAAAATAGTAAATAGCCTTGATAACAATCGGGAGAATGTTGCCTCTCTAGGCCCAATCGATAAGCACGGAAACATCTATCGCCTCGCAAAGATAATAACATCGCCGATGCGTGAAAACTCTGATATAATATACCTATATACATACGCTGAAAAAGAAGGAGAATGATATGGGTCAAAAAATGGACCAAATGAAGCTATTAAACCAATTACGTAAAGCTCAAAAAGAACTCAAAAACGAAATCGTAGAAGTAGAAGCTGGCGACGGCGCAGTTATAGTCCAAATTAACGGGGAATTAAAAGTTAAAAAAGTTAAAATTGACCCCGAGAAAATTGATTTAGATGACATTCACGAACTAGAACGCTGGATCGAAAACTGTATGCGAGACGGCTTTGCGAAAGCGCAAGAAATCGCAACCGACAAAATGAAACCACTAATGGGCGGTCTTGGCAATCTCGGCTTTGGCGGAATGTAATACATGCTTCCTCAAGCACTAAACAACACGATCGACGCTCTTTCCATGCTTCCGGGCGTCGGCCAACGTACGGCCGAAAGATATGCATACTTTTTGTTCAAAACAAATCCAAAAGTTTCAGAAAACATTGCGGACGCCTTGATGAATTTGCATAAGAACGTAAAATCTTGCCCTATAACTTTCGCCTTAATTGATGCAGACGAAGAAGTATCATCGTTTTATTCCGATCCAGCGCGCGATAAGACAACAATACTAGTAGTAGAAGAACCCCTAGACATCTACGCAATAGAGCAAACGAAATCATATAAAGGGACATACCATGTGTTAGGCGGCGCAATCTCACCAATCGACGGTATTACACCCGACCAACTACATATTGGCGAATTAATAAAAAGAGTAAATAGCGACGGCGCAAAAGAAGTAATCATAGCCACCAATCCATCAGTTGAGGGGGAATCTACAGCTTTACTACTTGAAAAGCTCCTACATGAACAAAACCCAGATCTCAAACTAACCAGGCTCGCACGCGGTTTACCGCTTGGTGTTGATTTATCATATGCAGACCAAATCACTTTGAGCGCGGCTCTAGAGAATAGAACTAACCTGTAGGGCGCATTGCATCCATTGTAATTGTGCTATAATTAAACCATGAATAAGAATTTTAAGGTTAGAGTTGTCGTTGGAATTAGTATGTTTGCCGTGGCTTTTTTTGCATTATGTATTCACGACGGGCTCTTATTCAAATTTCTCTACATGCTTTTTTCAGCGGTAGCAATGATTGAGCTTTTCAGTTTTTTCAAGAAAAAAACGAGCAAACTGGGCGCGTTTTTATCCGTTCTAGAAATGGTTTTTCTGATATGGAGTACCATTTTTATCATAAGTACAGACGCAGGGCATCTGTGGTATGTCATTCTCGGGGTACCCGGATACGACGTTTTTGCATATCTATTTGGCATCAAATTCGGTGGCAAAATCATCAAAAAATCTCGTCCATTTCCGCGCATCTCCAAAAACAAGACCTGGGAAGGGACGATATTTGGGTTGATAATGGCAACCCTGCTAGTAACAACTAAAATGTTTATCGACGGCGGATTTCCTGCCGACTGGATATATCTACTATGCGGCCCACTAGCACTAATAGGCGACTTATTTGAAAGCTACTTAAAGCGTAAATTTAACGTCAAAGATTCGAACGAAATCATTATTAGCAATAAAACATTTGCAAAGCTCGAAATAATCGTTGGCGGCTCCGAAGGTCACGGCGGTTTTCTGGACAGAATTGATTCAGTGGCATTTGCCTGCACAATTCTTTTAATTATTGTATCGCTAATCTAATAAACCGTTATTAAACGATATTTCGCCTATGGTCAACTTTCCAGGCGCGTACCTTTGCAAACTTAGCCGCAAGCACATCGGTAGACCATTTATCACCAAGCATTACTGTTTCTTCTGGAGAAAAATCATATTTTATCATCGCTTCTGTAAGTTTTTTGCTCATCGGCTTTTTTGCCCACCAAACACAATCCACCCCTATTGGCTTGCAAAACTTTTGCATCATTTTTTTACGTCCGTTATTCGAAATAATGACTATCTTTACATTCGCCTTTTTGCAATCCTCAACCCAATCCTGGAGTTCATCTGCTGGCTCTTTCTCAGAATGAAGTCTCAAAGTATTATCTAAATCACAAAGAAGTAGCTTCACGCCTTCTTTAATCAATAGTTCAGGCGTTACATCCTCAAACCTTTCAAATTTCTTATCCGCGTTAAAAATAACCATATATCTATTTTAACAAAAATGACTGCATTATGCCACTAAAAAACAACCACAGTAATCCTATGGTATAATAATAGATATGTACGAAATCTTTAATGACTTTTTAGCGAACAAAAAGAATATCTGCATCATTCAGGCAGAAAATCCAGACGGCGATTCGCTGGGTAGCGCAATCGCTCTCGATTATTTATTGCCAGAAAAAAACGTTTCGCTGTATTGCCCTATAGATATTCCTAAATATTTGCATTATTTTAACGACTGGGCAAGAGTATCTTGCGAATTTGATTATAAAGCAGATGGATATATTATTGTTGATACCGCCGCCAAAGTATTATTGTCTAAGCTTCTAGAAGATCCAGCAATCAAAAACAGACTTTTTTCAGCCCCAGTTTTAGTAATTGATCACCACGAAACACCAGACGACTTAGAATTTCCACACGAAAGCATCATAGAAATCCGTCCGGCTTGCGCAGATGTCATCTTTCGTATAGCTAAAAATTTAGCACTACCAATCGAAAAAGAAGCGGCAGACGCAATTTTTCAGGGAATTTTATCAGACACTCTAGGGCTTACTAGCGCCTCGGTTACGTCCGAAACATTCGAAACGGCAGCAGAGCTAACTCGTCTTGGATCCAATATCGCATCACTCGAAGAGCATAGGCGTGAATTCATGAAAAAATCTCCACGCATTCTTAACTACAAAGCGGATTTAATTAAGCGAATCGAATACTCCCTAGACGGCGAATTGGCAACAGTGCATATCCCATGGGAAGACATTTCGGAGTATTCAAGCGAGTACAATCCAAATGTACTTATATTAGAAGAAATGAGATTGGTTGAAAACGTAAAAGTAGCTGTAGCAATAAAAACCTACCCGGATGGCAAAGTCACAGGAAAAATACGTTCAGACACGTCTGCACCAATCGCTGATAAAATTGCCGGCTATTTTGGTGGAGGCGGACATCCTTATGCAGCTGGATTTCGCACTTACGACACCTCCTACGATGAAGTTGTAAAAGATTTGGTTGATATCACGCCAAAACTCTTATTAGAACAAAGCGAATTGATAAATAAAGAATAAAAGGAGAAGCCATGCTATTATCAAAAAGAAAAGAAGAACAAAGCAAAAGGTTAACTCTCAAAAAAACCCATGACCATTGCAATTCTAAAAATCCAAAACTCGCAGTAATCCTAATCCACGGCATCGCATCCGATTCCTCAGCCTTTAAACATGCCTTAAAGAATCTAGAAGCAAAGAAAAACTTAACCGATGTTAGATTTATTACTTTTGACCTACTAGGTTCCGGAAAGTCATTAAAAGATGACAATCTAAATTACGATTACAAAGATCAACTAGAAGCCCTTCATAATTCAATCGAGGATTTAAGCCTTAATATACCAGTAGTGTTTATAGGTCACTCGCTTGGCACATTTATTGTAACTCACTACGCAGCTAAGTACAAAAGTACTATCGAGTCATTAATCTTGTTGTCCCCGCCAGTATATACAAAGAAAGATTTTAAAAACCCAGCTTTTGAGGTAGCTATTAAAATGTTTAAGGACGCTATAGCCTTAAGAAACCGCAAAATATTAGAAGATAAAGCCTTTAAAAATTCCATGGAAAAAATTGCGCTTAATCCAGATAACTACGATGTTTTATTAAATCTAAAAATACCTACAACTTTAATTTATGGCAGCAAAGATCAAATCATCGCATCATTCAACTATCCAAAACTCTTAAAAGCCAATTCTAACCTAAAAGCCATTGAGACAGACGGCCACCACGGAATAACCCATGACAAATATGACAAAATTCCAAAAATTTTGGAGGAAATACTAAATGCTTAAAATCTACAATACGGCAAAACGCGCGCTCGAAGACTTCAAGCCAATAAATAAAACCGTCAAAATTTACACTTGCGGACCAACCGTATATGGATACCAGCACATAGGAAACTACGCATCATATATATATTGGGATCTTTTAATTAGAACCTTAATAATGGACGGTTATAAAGTTAAACGTGTCCTTAACTTTACGGACGTCGGCCATCTAACATCAGACGCCGACTCTGGAGAAGACAAGCTAGAAAAGGGCGCAGCTCGTGAAGGAAAAGATGTTTACGAAATCGCAAAATTCTACGGCGATGACTTTATGCGAAACTTTAAGGCTTTAAATCTAATCGAACCAGAAATCATCGCGCACGCTACAGATTATGTAAAAGACGACATAAAGGCAGTAGACAAAATGACAGACGGTGGGTTTACCTACGAAACCTCCGATGGCATTTATTTTGACACAAGCAAATTCGACCATTACGCAGATTTTGCTAAGCTAGACTTGTCTGGCTTACAGGCAGGCGCCAGAGTTGGTTTTTCAGATGAAAAGCGCCAAGTTTCGGACTTTGCCGTCTGGAAGTTCATCAAGCCGGGAGAAAAACACGCAATGCGTTGGGATTATCTTGGACGACCAGGATACCCAGGATGGCATCTAGAATGCTCCACTATCATCGAGAAAGAACTGGGTGGACCTATCGATATTCACACTGGGGGTATTGACCATATCCCAGTTCATCATACCAACGAAATAGCGCAAACCTACGCTATGACCGGACGAGAATTAGCTAAGTATTGGCTACATTGCAACTTTATCACTATCGACGGTGAAAAAATTTCAAAATCCTTGGGCAATATTTATACCTTAGACGATTTAGCTAAGCGCGGCTTTTCGCCAATGGACTTTAAAATGTGGGTCTTATCTGGCCATTATCAAGGAACGCGTAATTTTACCTTTGAATCACTAGCTGGAGCCAAGGAAAGAAGACTATCCTGGCGCAATCGCATTGCCGAATGCTACCAAAACACAAATAGCTTAAACAACAAAGATGCATCATTTGGGCAAATTCTAGACGCGGTTAATGATAACCTTAATTCACCAAAAGCCTTTGCCCTAATTGATACGCTAAATCTTAATTTGAAAGACTGGCAAAACATCGATAAACTATTTGGCCTCAACCTAATAGAAGACTCGCCCAATTTAAACGATGTTGCAAACAAAACAATTTTGGAACGAGAAATTGCTCGTCAAGCAAAAGACTACGAAAAAGCCGATCAAATCCGAGATGAACTAGCTAACCAGGGTATTACCATTAAAGACACAGCAACCGGCCCAATTTGGCAATATTCTAAATAGTACGCCATCTATACCTTTTGCTCTTTATCGTCCTTAATAAGAACATAAGATAAAGAACCAGAAACTGCAACAGCAGCAGAGGCAGCTGTTGCGGCAATCATAAGACCATTTCCAGAAGGAGAACTTACACTATCGGTAGTCTCAAACGCATTAAGTGGAGCAAAATAGCCATCTTTTACATCGATTGACTCAACCTGAGTTTTAATACTACTGCCAGCATTAGATTGTCTGAGCGTGGACAGACTGGTTAAACCTCCACTATTAAGACTCCCTGAGTTGTTACCCATCCCACCGTTCTGTTGATTATTCGGAACCGTCATGGCCGCTCTAAATGCTTGCACTAAATTCATGTCAGAATTTGGGTTGCTCATATACCAATTAAGAATATCTGCATTAGTTTTGACATAGCCCATCATATAAACAAACTTCAAGTTGTTTGAACTAGATTTTAATTTGTAATACCTAGTTCTGTCATATAGGCCCGATAGGTTCGTGAGTTCATATTCCTCATATCTTGCTTCATCCGGCACACCGAGCAGACCCTCAAGTAGATATGCTGTCGTACCGGTACGATCGGCACCCACACGGCAGTGGAAGTAAATATTCTTTGGATTATTTGCGCTCGTAATATCTGTCATAATATCAGTCACGGCCGTCCATGCCTTCATGTAATTGGAAGAAGCATTATTCTCGTCACCAGAATGATATTCAAAATCATAATGGACCACTGGATCCCATTTATAATCACTGAGTTTAGTATCGTTCGCGTATTCTTTAGGATCGCCCACATCATATTGTTTATTGATACCGAGATTATAAAGCTCGGTTGCGGGAGTATTCCATAATCTTTCACCACGGAATAATCTACCGTAGGCCAGCGTACCAGTTACGGTCTGATTGTTACCGTCTGTATAAGACACTGGCAAACCGCCAAGATCACGAGTGTTTCGATTTGCGCTAAGCTCAATCGGCCTTCTGCCGTTTACAGAAGTTGCTGTCACATAACCATACACCGTACTATCATCCGCTTTCTCCCAATAATATGTCTGGCCAGGAACCATATTATGGATGATACCATTCGTAGCATTCGCATATGTGACCTGTTCACCATTTTCATCATCAAGATAAACATTAAGAGCTGCGCCAATCTTGGTATCATAAGCCTTTGGTTTTGAACAATCATACGAACCATTTCCCCAGTTAGTAAGCGTGTTCAAAGGCTTGACGGCATCACTGTAACTAGGTATCGAGCATAGATTATCCTCAAAATTATCTTTTATACCTTCCCAAAAACCCTTCTCGCTAAGCTCACTCGTATCGCCCCAAGTTGAATCGTTGATCGGTGAACTTTGATTGAATGTCGTAATATTAATCGGACTTGGCACCCAACTATTAATAAGAGTTTGATAGCCCTGCAAAGCATCATTGGCAATATTAAATATTACCGGCTCATCAGACGAATCATAGGAGTAATGCGCTACATATACTTTATTACCATCAGGTATTGTAGCGGAAGTAACCTGAACAGCTGGCGTTACGGACTCATCAAACCATCCAATAAAGGTATAGTTCTCATTTGGCGGAGTTGGAGTCGGCAAAGTCCCAAGCGGGCTATTAATTGGTACAGTAAAGCTACTTGGATCATTCATCGAGCCATCATTAACGTCAAGTTCGATTACATAATCAGTCGGCACACCAAGTTTGACATACATGTCAGTAAATGTTGCATAAATCGGACGTTGGGAACCAGTGCCAGCAGAATTAAGTGTAGCACCAAACCATACTTTAGTATCAAAACGTGTAGTATTTGCAGAGATATCCTGCAAAAGCGTATAAGGCGCATCATTCCAAGAGTAGTAAATCTTTTCGCCAATTCTCGCAATTTTTACTTGGTTTACACTACTTATAGCCACAAGTGGAGCACTAACGGCCTGAGAATTCATACTAAACCTCTCAGTAAACTCCAGATTAGCCGTGCTACTAGATCTCCTAAGCGTAAATCCTGGCCAACCAGATAAGTTTTCAGCCTTAGAGGTTACGAAGGTAGCTTGACTTGTTGAACTAGAACCATCGAATGAAACAATATTGAGTCCGACCTCAAAATCTTTCTGGAAATTTGCTTGCGTAAACAACTGAATAGCAGTATCAATATAATGCTTCGTTTTATCTATTGAGTTACCAGATACTGCATCCTCAAGACAGTAATCACCAGTTAAGTTTGATGTGCCATTAAATGTACAAGCATTGGTCTCTGCCCAGACAATCGGGAAGCTCGAAGTGTTTTCGACCCATTTTGCATAATAAGTCACATCGTCATCAATAGTTTCTTCTGGATAAACTTCTTGGTAGAATGTACCATCATCTTTATACCAACCAAAGAACATATAATTTGATTTGGTTGGGGTCGGCAAAGCTCCGACCGCGGTACCGTCTTCTACTCGTTTTGAGCTATCTCTCGGATCATTAAATGAGCCGCCATTTGGATTAAATGTCACGGTATACAACGTAACAGGTGCGGCGGTAATTTCTACTTCAAGAGTTTTAGTGAGCCCAGACATCGAACCAGTCATTATGATATTTGTAGTACCGGCACTTACGCCAGTGATTACGCCAACAGAATCAACCGTAGCAATCGAAGTATCGGCAGATGAGAAAGTATATGGTTCAAGCTCGGCAGAGTTCGTGACTATAACAGTAGTTTGCTCACCCTCCATCGTGGTAAGATCATTATTTCCAATAATTGCCTGAGTTACTGGGAGCAATGTCGTAACATTTACTGTTATACTCTTAGTAGCACCAGAAGTTGCACCAGTCATCGTAATAGTAGTGGTGCCATTCGTCACGCCAGTTATTTCACCCGCCGAATCAACAGTAGCAATTGAAGTATTATTCGAGGTAAACGTATAAGGTTCAAGTTCAGAAGAGTTGGTTACGACAATATTTGCAGTTCCACTTGGCTCAACGGCAATCGTATCTCGCTGAAGCTCCGCTAATGCTACAGTTTTTAGCCACTGTGCGTGATAAGTTGTATCGGCGGTCGGCTCGGTACTACTGGAAATTTGCGAACCACCAGTTTCCGCAGTAAACCAGCCCTGGAATAGATGATTTGTATAGGATGGATCTGTCGCAGGGTAAACATCACTTAAGTCATCCCCCGCATCAATCGTTTCGGTCCAAGAATTAGTTTCATTATGCGGGTTAAATGTAATTTCGTAAGTTACAACAGGAACGTAGGGCTCAACTAGATTTAATGGCACTTCAATTACCACACGTGGACCGTTTATGCTGGTAGCTGCTGGTGTGGCAATATTTCTGCCATCCTTCAAATGGATACGCCTATTACTGCCGTTAACTTGTTGCAACCAAATCGTATCGAGTTTACCAGTTTCATAAGCGTAAGACGAATTTTCAGCAAGATATCCGCACCTACCTTTATCTGTACCACTAATCCTAGTAGCAATATTACTATTTCCGCCACAGATTTCCGTCACTTCATCGACGGTCATGAATCTAGTTACTTTAGAGCCAAGAGTTTGAAGGCCTGGATTAATCCAATCGTCGTTGTCCGGAGAAGTGTTTGGAATGCTGTTCATTGCGTCAGTATAATTTAAATTTACATCCGGAACGTTGTTATAAAAGACGAACGAGGCTATACCGTTATTACTGCCAATGTAATAGAATCTCTCATTAGATTCACTCCAGGTTTTATCATAATTAATATCGCAGTTGTATGCATCACCATAATTCATGGTTGTGGATTCCACTAAATTGCCATACGTAATAGTATCACCAAAATCGAAACCTGCGCTCTTACATCCTTTACTAGTCGACCAGCCACAAGTTTCCGTGTGCAGCTGTTTTGCAATCATACAGACGTAAGGTCTTTCTTCCCAATTTGCGTAATATTGAGTAGGCGTATTCGAATCGAATACGGTAGAAGTAGTAAGCTTAGTGCCAGTCCCACTAGTGCCCGTATACCACCCTTCAAGTTCATAATCTGTTTTAGTTGGCGCCGGTAACGTAGCAAAGGAAGAGCCATCACCTACATCCCACACATAAGATGCCGGGGTGCCACCCTGAGAATCAAACGAGACATAGATTACCTGACCAGTCACAGTAACCGTAACAGTTTTAGTTTCTCCAGAAGTTGAACCAGTTATGGTAACTATTGCGGTACCGGGTCCTACTGCGGTAATTTCACCAGTCGTTTGATTGACGGTCGCAACATTGTCATTGTCCGAACTAAAAGTATACGGTTCGAGCTCAGATGCATTATTTATAATAACTGTTTCCGTATCGTTCGGCTCCAAAGTAATAGCAGGATTGTCTATATCGGCAATAGCGACCGTACCTAACCAATGAGCGTAATAATCGGTGGACGCAGACGGCACCGTCGAAGCGGTTACCTGAGTGCCATCAGACTGCGCAGTAAACCAACCTTGAAATAGATGATCGGCATAGGTTGGATCTTCAGGCAAAGTAGTAATCGAATTGCCATCTTTTATTAGATAGGTTGCTAAGTTTGTAGTTGTGCCGTCGTTTTTCTTAAAACTAATCGTATGAATATCATCATCCGAATATTCACCAAGCCTAATATACATATTTGACATGGTTGCTTCAGGAATACGCTTTACGTTGGTGCAGGGCCCTTGACTGCCATCACAATCATCTCTAGGATATGCGCCAAACCAAGCCGTAAGATCAAATTGCTGATTAAATCCAGTGATATCTTGCAGGAAGATAAGAGGTCCGCCATCATAACTATAATAAATCTTATTGTCAAGCCTAAACATCGAAACATCGTGTACATGGGTATAGTTTATTTCTTTCTTTAGCTGAAGATCGCCCATCTTTGAATTAAATTCAATATTGTTCTTAGACCGCCTCACTACCACGCCAGGTGCCTTCTCGTCAAGCGCATGCGAACCAAGTTTGTCATTGACGAAAGTTTGCTGACCATTGTCCTCGCTACCAAAATAATCTACCTGCTCACTAGGAAGATAATGATCGAGCGTAAAATGAATTTCATAATCTTTCAAGTAATTTGCTTGGCTATACAAGGCAATTCCAGTATCAATAAACCTCACATTATGATAATCACTACATGCAGAACCAGTAATATTACCATTCGTCGCACCATGAAACTCGCAGGCACCCATCTGGTTCCAAACAATTGGAAACAGGGTATCTACCCAAACAGCATATAAAGTAATATTTGGCGCAGCAGTCTGATCAACCGGCAAATCATCACCTGCTTCGTAAAGCGTGCCAGAACAAATATCATCACCAGTCGTGGAATCAACAGTAGTAGCAACATCACACCAACCGGCAAACTTTTTATCGTTGCGGACTGGCTTTGTATCAGATAAGGTTGCATAGCTATCGGCCGTAGCCGTTCCACCATCGATAGTAGTAGCTTGCGGATTAGGTACGGGCATATTCGTCACAGTGTCTGCCGTGTTTTCGTCATACGTTATATTGTAAACAATATCATTGGCTACCGCCGTCAGTACATATACGCCCTGATAAGTATCAGCCGGCAAAGTAGTATCTACGCGTGCGCCAAAAGAAAAGGTATAAGAATCCGGCACAGGGTTGTCATTACCGTCAAGAGCATTAGCCGCAGAAGTTTTTGCAACAAGAAGTCCCTGCCCAGAAGGAGCCGGTAAAAAGTTTGTATTATTAACGGTCGTATCGACGTTGCCAGAGGTGGTTACATATTGACTCGGCTTAAAGCCCCACTTATTGTTATATGTAGAGTCAGAAGAAAAAGTTTGCGCACTAATAGCCGAATTAATCGATTCAACCGCATCATCGTCATGATTTACTAAACTCGTTCCACCACTAGTATTCACTGTCAAATTATAACCAGTATAATTATCTGTACTCACGGTAAGAGTAGCATTTCCAGATTCACCAAAGTTTCCGCCAGGCATTGGAAGTAGCTGGAGAGACAGGGAGCCAGATTGTAAATTCATCGAAATCGAACTCTGCCTAGACGCACCAAAAGCGGAACCAGATAAAATAACACTCATCACGGCAAAAGTAAACACAGCAAAAAATCGTTTTACTATTCGCATCTAATTCCTCCAGAATTACCACACGCTAAATGCATTTATAGCCATTACTCCGTTTATGTATAATTATTATACATAACGATTTTTAAAATGTAAATGCTTTTTAGCCTTAATTATCGTAATAGCGCTTAATAAAATCATGAAAATAATTATCAAACGTATCGTCAAGAAGTGATTCTCTAATTTTATCCACAGTATTAACAACAAAAGATTCATTATGAATCGAAGCTAGTATCTTGGCAGTAATCTCGTCGGTTTTAAACAAGTGATGTAAATAAGCTTTATTGTAATTTTTGCAACACTCACAATTACATTCGACCATTAAAGGCGAAAAATCATGTTTATACTTTGCATTCTTAATATTAATACGACCACCAAAAGTATATAAAGAGCCGTTTCTCGCCATTCGCGTAGGCCCCACACAATCAAACGTATCGCAACCGTATTTAGCACCAACAAATAAATCAATCGGTTCTTGACCCATACCAAGAAGATGCCGCGGTTTATCTTCTGGTAAAATCTTATTCACGGTTTCAAGCATTTTATCCATCCCGTCAGCCGTAAACACCCCTCCAATTCCAAAACCATCTGGATTTTTAGATGCACAATACCTTGCCGACTCAGCCCTTAAATCCATAAATGTTCCACCTTGCACTACTGCATAGAGATACTGCTCCGGTTTTCCTTTTTCCTTTGCATTCTCCAATAGTTTTGCATTTTCATCTACGCAACGATCAAGCCACGCATGCGTACGGCGCATGGCCTCAAGCATGTCCTCATATTTTTTCGACTTCGCAAGATGATCGAAAGCCATATGAATATCTGCACCAATTTTCCATTGATCTCGCATACTAGATTCCGGCGTCATTTCAAAATTCGCTCCATCGATATGAGATTTAAATCTGACTCCGTATTCGTCAATATTTACATTAGGTAAAGAAAAAATTTGAAAACCACCAGAGTCAGTAAAAGTTGGACCGTGCCAAGAATTAAACTCGGCCAACCCGCCAGCCTCAGCAATCAAATCAGACCCTGGCCGTAAAATCAAATGGTAAGTATTTGCAAGAATCGCCTGCGAACCCAACTCGCGCATATTTTTCATAGTTAAAGCTTTAACCGTGGCCCTAGTTGCTGCACCAACGAAAGCCGGAGTCTTAATATCACCGTGCGGAGTATGTATGACACCAACCCGCGCCAAACCATTTCTTTTTTCTACGTCAAACTTTAACATATAAACATCGAATCTCCATAACTCAAAAAATTATAGTCATTCGAAATTGCATGCTGGTAGGCATTTTTTAAGTTATCCCAACCCGCGAAGGCAGAAGCAAGCATAAGAACGGTCGATTTAGGTGCATGAAAATTTGTTAGAAGTGCATCAACAATTTTAAACTCAAAACCCGGATAGATGAAAATATCGTCCTCCCCCTGAGTTTTGCCGGTCTTAGCAAAATATTCTAACGTACGCGCAACAGTCGTTCCTAGCGCCACCACCCTTCTAGCGTCCCTAATAGCAGCAAGTGTATCCTCTGGAATATGAAACCATTCTGAGTGCATTTTGTGCTCTTCAATCCTATCGGAACGAATCGGAAGAAAAGTGCCAAGACCAACATGAAGTGTTAGATACTTTATAATTACGCCTTTATCCTGCAACTTCTCAAGAAGTTCGTTCGTCATATTAAGGCTAGCGGTAGGCGCAGCAGCAGACCCCATATTCTTAGCCCAAACCGTTTGATATCGCTTTTTGTCGTTAGAAGTTGCATCACGATGAAGATATGGTGGCAAGGGAACGGTACCACATTTTTCTGCAAGCTCAGCTAGTGGTATTTTGCATTCTATCTCTGCGATACCATTCCCAAGTATTTCTTTAACCAATAAAAGTTCCGCTGAAACAAAAAGCTTATCGCCCTTATGAAGTTTGCCTCGATACATTACGCGCTGCGGTTCATCTCCGTGCTTTTCAAGGACTACAAGTTCACGTTTGCGTCCATCAGGAAGCGTAGCAAACAAGCGGGACTGCATAACTCTAGTATCATTTAAAACCAATACATCACCAGGATCCAAATAATCAGCCAAATCTCGATAATAAGAATCAACAATCCTACCAGTACTGCGATCCAAAACTAAAAGTCTAGTCGAACCTCTTTCTTTTGGAGGGAACTTAGCAATGCGCTCTTCCGGCAAATCGTAATTATAATCAGAAACCAACATATTAATATATTATACCATTTTTACAGATAAGAAACAACTCGCTAAGACAGCCCTTCTTTGTCTTTAAGAATTTGCGTCTGGTAACGCTCTTCCTCCGAAAAAATACATCCACAATATTTTTGCATATATAAACCTAACTCCCGAGCCTTTGTTTGCCCTTCGCGGAAACCAATTCTAAAATCTCTATATAAAAACTCTATGCCCGATTCTTTAGCCAACCTTTCACATACTTTTTTAAGTTCTTCGTGTTTTTGATACGGAGAAACTAAAAGCGTAGTCGTAAAAGCATCGTAGCCATTTTCGACCGCAAATCGCACAGTTTCAGACAAGCGCTTAGGGTAACAATAATTAACACAGCGACCCCTAATATCATTAGACACATTTTGGCAAAATTCATCTAAACCATATTCTTCTTTTAAAATCAACTCTGCATCGATCCGCTTTGCATAATCCCTTAAGCAATCACGCCGAGTCTTGTACTCTATATAAGGATGAATATTAGGGTTATACCAAAAAAGTGTCGGCTCGATATCTTCAGCTCTTAAAGAATCTATACAGTAAACACTGCACGGCGCACAACAGGTATGCATCAAAACTTTCATAGAGATAATTATAACATAAAAAGTTTTTTCAAGATTTACAAGAACTATGTTATAATGACTTTAATAAGGAGGCATATGTCAAGAGAAATCAAAACTGATACTTGGACTTTTGTTAAATTTTGGGCAATCCCTGGTATCGCATATTTACTATGTTTATTCATTGGTAGTGCCGCAGAAGGTCTAGTAATTGTTGGCATTGCCGCACTTCTCGCACTCGCACTTAAGCCATTGGTTCGCAAAGTTAATAACTTCCTAGCAAAGCTTTTTGGCGAGGACAAAAAACACCAAACTTTATCGGCTTTTTTTGCATATCTCATCGTAATTCTAGTTATCGGCGCCATCATTGCAATCGTTGGTCCAGTAGTAGTAAACGAAACCACAAAATTTGTTCAAAACTTTCCAGAAACCTTTGAAACCACTTTTGGCGGATGGGAGGGAATTAATAATTTCGGCAAAAATCTAGGTATCGAAAATCTTCAAAACGAGATTACTACGGCCTTGCATAACATCTCAAACGACCTCCTAAGCGTTCTTGGCAATAATCTAATTTCGAGCGTGAGTGGCTTAGCCGGGATTATTATGAAAATAGTATTAGTCTTAGTTCTAACTCTATTATTCCTTCTTGACGGACCAGGAATGATGGAATCACTCTGGAGCAAACTTGGCTCAAACGATAAGAACAATAAAACTGCGAAGGTCTCTAGAAGAATCATTTCCAAGATGGCTAACGTGGTGTCCATTTATTTCTCAAGACAAGTAATCGTAGCGGCAATAGATGGTTTAGCCGCGATGCTCCTAACATTCATTTTGTCATTCGTTTTCGGATTCTCGTCCAGTTTAGCTGTACCAATGGGCATGATTACCATGATTTTTTACCTAATCCCAATGTTTGGGCAATTTATCGGCGGGACATTAGTCACAATCATTTTATTCTTTTCAAGTCCAATCGGCGGGCTATCGTTTGCGATCATCTATATCATTTACGCACAAATCGAAAACAATATCATTTCACCAAAAATCCAAGGTGACGCCCTACACCTAACACCATTAACAATCCTCTGCGCAATCACAGTTGGCATGTATGTGTTTGGTTTGCTCGGCGCAATTATTGCAATACCTATTGCTGGTTGTATCAGGGTCTTAGTTGACGAATATCCAAATATAAAAGCAGCCAGAAGCTAAAATGGTAAAAAAGTATTTAGCGTCCGAGTTTGATTTTAAACTCAAAAAAATCAACAAAAAACCGCTGCTCATAGTTTTATTTGTTTTATTAAACATTGGTGTTATTGCCGCAACGGCCATAGCAGAGTTGGATAGATCTAAGGACGCAGCAGAGTTTTCTGATGTCATAATAGACTGGAAGTTACTTTTACCAGCTGCATTATGTTTTGTAGCCGCAATAGTTATCGAAATAGGTAAATACGTCACTATGATTAAAGAAATGTCAAAAAATCACACCAAGTATAACGCCAAAAAAACTTGGAAAGTAGCCGCAAGGACCGTACTTCTTGGAAAATATTATGATAACATCACGCCGGCAGCCGTAGGTGGCCAACCATTCCAGATATATTATATGCGAAAGAACAGTGGTCTAGAAAAAGGCGATTCCACATCGATTCCAGTTTTTGGAATGATAACAGGCCAAATTGGCTTCTTAATTATTGCGCCGCTTTGTTTCATTTTTGGCGCAAAACTCATTAATAATACCGCGCTCTTGATGACCGCATGGTTTGGCCTACTCTTCTTTGCATTTTGGCCAGCAGTAGTAGCCTGCGCAACGTTTTTACCAAAACAAACCACCACAATCATTAAATGGATAGTTAAATTTCTAGCCAAAATAAAGATTGTCAAAAATCAAGATTTAGCCGTCAAAAAAACCGAAACCGAAATCAACGGATACGTTAAATCAGTTAAAGCAATTATTAAGGCCCCAAAAATCCCATTCCTTACTGTTTTTTACTCAATTTGTTTTAATATCCTAATCGCATCAATCCCATTTTTCGTACTTAAAGCGTTTGGCGGCGACGCAGGATATTGGACATGCTTTGTTACTACTATTGCCGTAATGGCGGCAGTCTATTTTATTCCGACGCCCGGAAACGCTGGAGCAGCCGAAGGCACCTTCTTTCTCGTCTTTTCCGCACTATCCACCGGCTATGTTTTTTGGGCAATGCTCGTGTGGCGATTTTTCTCATATTATATATATATAATAATGGGGCCAATCATTTATTCTAGAATGCATTTTGAAAATAAGAAAAAAAGAAATGGATAAACTAAAAAGACCATCACCAAAAAGAATTGTTTTTCTAGGCATAGTTTTAATTCTTGCGGCAATTCTAACTTGGTTATCAATTCGTTTACTTGTTAAAAATACTGCAGTAGCCCCAACTGACAATCGCAAAACTCCAGAATCAGTTCCACTAGAAACAATAACTGACGAATCCGTAGTGGAAGAAGAGCCAGAGATAACAAATAGCATCAAGCCGATTTCAAACGCCTCGTCTAGTAATTGCACGATTAAGTACGGAACACTGATGCTAATAAATCCAAATTTTATGGTAGAAAATAGTTTTATAGCCGAACGAAAAACAGAACTAATAAGCCTATATTCCAAATACGGCATAGCGGAAGGCGTAGCGGGCAATGGCGATAATCTTCTGGACGAGGAAGCAGCAATACATATTAACGATATGGTAAATGCGTACAGAAGCGCATACCCAGGCCATACCCTAGAGACTAGATCCTGCTTTAGAGCAGTAGGGACAAGTTGCGGAAGACTCTGTGCCGCAACAGGAGCAAGCGATCATCATACCGGACTAACTTGTGACTTACTAGATCCAGTATACGGCACTTCACTAGATACCGATACATACGACCAGCATCTAGATTGGCAATGGCTAAGGGAAAATTCTTACAAGTATGGATTTATCGACAGATTTCCGGAGTCGTGGGCAGGAGGTCCAATGAGTGAACCTCTAAATGTAGATGAGAATGGCTCTACCGGTCTATTCGAAACATGGCATTATCGCTACGTCGGAATAGAGGCGGCCGCAGAAATCGCAACCGGAAAATACAATAATGGGCAATATGATTCTTTAGAACATTACCTAAAATCTCTCAATTTAGTAATAGATTTAAAGAATGGCTTATGTAAATAATGTTATAATAAAAAGGCTATATGTTTAAACTGTTTAAATTTTTGAAGCCATATTGGTGGCAAATTATTATTTTACTTCTCACTACTACGCTACAAGTATATACTACTTTGCGCTTGCCAGCTTTAATGGCAAACATCATCAATAATGGCATAGTACCAGGAGACACTGGCTATATTTGGATAACTAGTCTTAAAATGATTGGACTAACCGTTATGTCAGCTATCGGCTCACTAATCTCTAGCTATTTTGCGGCCAAAATTGGCACGAATTACGCCAAAGATATTCGCACCGCGATTTTCACTAAAATCATCAACTACAATCTTCTAGATCTTAAAGACTTTAGTACAGCTTCTTTGTTAACGCGCACAACTAACGATGTCAATCAAGTTCAAATGGTAACCATTATGCTGCTATCAATGATGGTTCGCTCGCCACTTTTCTTAATCATCTCAATCATTATGGCAATTCAAACGGCACCAGATATGAGCTGGATCATAGTAGTTGGCTCGGTTGCGATTTTAGGTTCTGCTATTTTAATAATGTCGCTGGTGATGCCCAAATTTAAAATCTTCCAAGGATTTATTGATAGAATCACTCTGATCACCCGCGAAAACTTGACTGGCTTAAGAGTAATAAGAGCCTTTGATAACGAAAAACTTGAAAAGAAAAAATTCGTTAGAACAAACGACAAGTTAACAGGATTATTAATCTATATAGACAAAATCATAGAACTGCAAAATCCATTAATCAATATAATCTTTAATGGAACCACCTTGCTTTGTTCTTGGATAGGAATCTCGCTTCTTTCTAAAGACTTTGCCTACCTCGGGAACATGACGGCATTTGCTCAATACGTTACATTTGTTATGATGTCATTTCTCATGATGTCTATGCTTTTTGTGACCCTACCACGTGCCAATGTATCAGCACACAGAATTAACGAAGTACTTGATAAAAAAACGCGCATACATTGGCAAAACGAAACAATCAACAAGCCTGATCGAATTGCTTCCATTGAATTCAAAGATGTAGATTTTCGCTATCCCGAAGCCTCCGAAAAAGTGCTTGATAATATCTCTTTTGTAGCTAAAGCCGGAGAAACTACCGCCTTTATTGGCTCAACCGGTTCCGGAAAATCTACCCTAATAAACCTAGTGCCAAGATTTTATGAGGCGACCTCGGGCAAAATATTAGTTAATGGCGTATCAATAAAAGACTACGAGAAAAAAGACTTAATGCAAAGAATTGGTTATGTCCCGCAACGAGGCATATTATTTGCAGGAACCATCAAGTCTAACATTAAATTTGGCGCACCAGGCGCCTCCGATGCGTCAATGAGAAAATCCGCCCGCATCGCACAAGCAGAAAACTTTATCGAAAAATTACCCGAAAAATACAATTCTCACGTTGCCCAGGGCGGCACTAATTTTTCCGGTGGGCAAAAACAACGCTTATCGATCGCCCGTGCAATCTGTAAAGAGCCAGACATTTTTATCTTTGACGATGCATTTTCGGCATTAGATATGAAAACCGACGAAAAACTACGCGCCGCTCTAAAAGAAGTATCCGAAACCGCTGTAACGCTCGTAGTAGCTCAACGCGTATCAACCATCAAAAATGCCGAGCAAATCATAGTGTTAAACGATGGTAAGATAGCAGGAAAAGGGAAACATCTAGAACTTCTAAATAGCTGTAAAGTTTATCAAGAAATTGTCAAATCGCAGTTATCCGATAAAGAATACAAAGCCGAATTAAAGCTGGCTAAAGCCGATAAAGAAGTAGGGCAGAATCAAAATAAAAAATTAGCAAAGGGGACTCACTATGCCGAGATTTAATTTACGCTCAGCCAAAAACAAAGGTATGTGGCAATCCTTCAAAGTCTTTTTATGGTCAATCAAAGGATATCGCTTTCCAATTATTACAGCCATCACTTTAACAGTTGGCTCTGCCCTTCTTGGTCTTTTTATTCCTAAAATTTTAGGCGACATGACAACCATTGCAGTAGAAAGCTACCCGAATTTAGACTGGTCGGCACTAGGCGGCAAAGCAATTCTAGCAATCACATTGTTCGTTTCTTCGGCTCTCCTAAATTATGGCCAAGCCTACATATTAGCAGTTGTATCTGCAAAATACACAAAAAATATACGCGAAAAAATTTTAGATAAAATTTTCAAACTGCCAATCTCCTATTTTGATAAACACCAGTACGGCGACACACTTTCTCGCATGTCTAACGATGTGGATGTTCTAACTACTTCGATGTCGCAAGAAATCGCGGACGTATCACTATCTCTAACAACGCTAATAGGTGTAATGATTATCATGTTGACCATCTCGGTGCCCCTGTCTCTGATATCGTTTATCGTGGTACCAATTTCCGTCTTCGTGGTAGGTAAAATTATGCGGCACGCTCAAAAATATTTCCGCGAACAACAAAATACCCTGGGCCTGCTCAATAGCGAAATCGAAGAAGACTACGCGGGCGAAATCGTTATAAAATCAAATTCATATGAAGATCTGGCGCTAGAAGAATTTACCAAAATCAATGAAAAATTAGCTCTAGTTTCTAGGCGCGCACAAATCTATTCATCCTTATCGTTTCCGGTAACACACATTTTTACAAACTTAGGTTACGTTGCTATTTGTGCTCTAGGCGGCATTTTCGTAATACAGGGCCAAATCAATATCGGCAACATCCAAGCATTTATCCAATACGTTTCGCGTTTTAATCGCCCCATCACCGAAATAGCTTCAACCACATCAACTCTGCAAGCATTGCTTGCCGCCAGCGAACGAATCTTTGAATTTCTAAATGAACCTGAAGAAAAGCTCGAGACAGAACCCGCAAAACTACTAGAAAAAATCGAAGGAGAAGTTGAATTTCATGATATCAGTTTTAGCTATCTAAAGAATCGCCCCACAATCCGCAATTTCTCGGTGCAGGTAAAGCCCGGCATGAAAGTCGCTATCGTGGGACCAACTGGAGCAGGAAAAACAACAATTATTAATTTGCTTATGAGATTCTACGAACCAGATTCGGGATATATCACAATTGATGGCGTGCCAATTCGAGAAATGAAACGTGCAGACGCACGAAAACTATTCGGCATGGTCTTGCAAGATACATGGTTGTTTTCTGGCACAGTCGAAGAAAATCTACGATACGGCAATCAAAAGGCAACACTAGAAGATATAAAACGCGCGGCAAAAGCAGCAAACGTCGATCATATTATAGAGGCACTGCCTAAAGGTTATCATTCTCAAATTTCGGAAGACTCAGACAATATTTCGGCCGGAGAAAAACAATTAATCACCATCGCACGAGCAATGGTATCAAATCCGCCAATGATGATACTGGATGAAGCCACATCAAATGTTGATACTCGCACCGAACAACTAATCCAAGATTCATTTGAAAAGCTTACACACGGCCGGACATCGTTCGTAATTGCACATCGCCTGTCCACTATCAGAAACTCCGACCTCATTCTCGTTATGAAAGACGGAAGCATATTGGAGCAAGGAAACCACGAAGAACTTCTAAAGAAAAACGGATTCTACGCAGAATTATACAATTCACAGTTTAAGGAAAACTAATAGTTAATTAACAAGTACCTTTTTAATTCTTTCAAATACTTCTTCAACCGTTCCAGAAACGTCAATCGTTTGTATATTATTCTCTTTCGCAATTTTCAAGTAAGTCTTGTTGATCTTTTTCTGAAATTCACCACCTTTAGACTTCCAAAATTCTTGTTTTCTGTCCCACTTTTCATCTTTTTGACTACTTAGTCTTTTTAATTGATTTTGCTCATCTATAGTTAGTATAATTATCTTATCAGGCTTAAAATAATATTCCGGCATCACGATCTTATGAAGTTTAATGATGAAAGATTTACTAACTCCCGTACCATACCCTTCATAGATTAGGGTAGAAAGCCAATTTCTAGTCGTAATTACAATGTCTCCATTTTTAAGAGCCGGCTCAGCAAGCTTGCGCCATTGTTCGTAACGATTAACCAAAAATAATAAAACTCGAGTTTTATAACCAATATCTTGCTTCGAACCAAAATTCAATCGCGCAATCCCCGAAACAAACTCGTCCTCGCTCGCCGTCCCGGATTCAGAATAGGTCACGACCTTTTTGCCTTGAGACTCAAAGTACTCTTTTAGCATTTTTGCTTGCGTATCTTTACCTGTACCGTCTTGACCCTCAATAACTATATACATGTTATAATTATAGCATGCATGAAAGCTGGAGGCCATTTCTAAAAAACGAGTTTAAAAAGCCATATTTTAAAGAATTAGCGAGTTTCTTGCATAGTGAGTACGAGGATAAAACTATCTTTCCACGCAAGGAACTCGTATTCCGAGCCTTCGCAACCGATTTAAACGACGTAAAAGTGGTCATACTAGGCCAAGATCCATATCACACACCGGGTGCGGCAGAAGGACTGGCTTTTTCCGTACCAAACTCAGAACCAATACCCCCCAGCCTCGTTAATATTTATAAAGAAATTGACGCAGACATCGGCAAACATACAAATCCACACGGAAGTTTAGTTAATTGGCAAAAACAAGGCGTATTACTGCTAAACACAGTTTTAACAGTCGAAGCTCATCGTCCAAAATCACATAGTAAAAAAGGATGGGAAATCTTTACGACCGAAACAATCAAATACCTAAACGACAATAGACCACATCTAGTATTCATGTTGTGGGGCAGAGACGCCAGGAACAAAAAGGAATTAATCAATACATCAAAGCATTTAGTATTAGAATCAGCACACCCATCACCATTATCGGCGCATAATGGATTCTTTGGAAGCAAGCCATTTTCAAAATGCAATAATTTTTTAAAAGCAAACGGAATGGAAGAAATAATCTGGTAAATTATCTACTATCCGCATATCCCTCGTCGTAAGCATCCTCTATAATTTCCCGACAGAGAGCATTGCAATCTTCAGCGTATTCCAGTGTTGCGCCATAGTAACCAAACTGTCCATCATAAAGTCCAGCAGAATAAGCCTCATCTTCTAGATCGTCCCAACAACGTCCACCTTCTTCATGATAACAAATCGCAGTAGTAGATGGTTGCGTGTAAGGCTGACTTAGAACTGAGTTTGGAGTGGATCCTGGCTCTTCAGGCTCTGTTTTCTCAGTTGAATCACTAGACGAAGAAGAATCACTAGACGAAGAATCGTCAACAGGTTCAGTTGCGTCATCAGAAACGTCAGTAAAATCATAATCATCAATAGTGGAAGTAGGTTCATCTGTTATCGGGGTCGCTGATTCTTCCTTTGGAACTAAGAATATAACAAGCAAAATGATTACACAAAGTAGCAGCATTGCACCACCAAGAGAAATCCAAAAATCATTCTTCTTTTTCATTTTTTAATCCATTGAGCAAGACGCTCATATTCGACAGAATCCGTAGAATAAGAATTCAAAATATCCTCTGTATAAGTCTTACCATTACTAAGATTTAATGTTTCGACTTCCGGAGCAGACGCAAGTAAGCGTATTACAGCTTCGTCCGTATCTATATTGGTCATGGAGTTTTTTGGGTCAACCGTATGAGAATTAACGCGAAGCTCTTTATAAACAAACCTCTTAATTCCAGCCTGAAGACAATACTTAAGACAATTCTCACACGTAGCAACACGATTATAAATGGTGCAGCCAGACAAATCTTGATGAGCAAAAATCAATGCATTCATTTCGGAATGAATTACAAAATAATACTTCATCGGACGCTCAGAAAGAGTCATCTTGGACTCATCGGAACCCTGAACTAAACCATTATAACCAGTAGAAACAACTCGGTTATTTTTATCAACAATAACGCAACCCATCTTACTTGATGGATCTTTAGATTTAGCAGAAACCGCCTCAGCAATTCCCATAAAGTATTCGTCCCAATCTCGTTGTTTTTTATTCATACATCCTCCAATACAACTATATTATATACTATTTAGCCATTTTTATAAGCATAAGTAGATATAAAAAGTTGCGTTTCGTACTGATTCATGCATATAATTTCGCCACATTAAGAAAGGAGCAAAATGCGAGACAAAACAGCCTCAACTAAAAAAGATAAAAGAATAAAAATAATATATCTATTATTTATAGTTGCGTTTCTTGCAGCCGTTCCACCATGGAAACAGGCAAAAGCAATGGATTGCCCAGATTTAAGGGTGATCTTTGCAAGGGGTTCTGGAGGAGAGCGAAACAATGACCCAAATTACTTAGAATTTAAATCGGCCCTAGAAAAAAGACTGAAAGAAGACGACATCTCTTATGACTTTATCGATTTAGACTACCCAGCAATTGGAGTAGGGATAGACAACCTTGAAGTAACTCTTGGTGCATTCTTTGGCTCTGGAGATGCTTACGAATTTGGCGAAAGCGTAAATAATGGAGTAAAAAAATTAAAAGACATGGTTAATGGCGTTAGCTGCCCTAGCACAAAATACGTTATTGGTGGCTATTCTCAAGGAGCCATGGTAGTATCTAAATCTCTAGCCGACTTAAAGCCAGATCGAATCATTTATGCCGCCACTTTCGGCGATCCAAAAATCTACCTACCAGAAGGCGAGGGCTTTGATCCACCGGCATGCAAAGGCAATGATTTATCAGACTATCGCATGTACGTCCCAGACTGTTACGCGTACAAAGGCTTACTTGGTGCCTACGAACCATATGAGCCAGAAACGTTAATTGGCAAAATAGGGACATGGTGCAATAAAACAGACATTTTTTGTAGTTCACACCTAGGAATTAATGATCACACAAAATACATTTCAGACAATTTATATGAAGATGCAGCCAAGGTTATATATTCCAAAATAATTAATCATTTTGGACTAGAAAGTAAAGTTGCATCCGACCACGACACGGCAATACTGATTGATTCGACAGGTTCAATGCAAACGTTAATTGACAAATACAAAAACGAAGCATATAGGCTAGCCAAAGAAACTCTTGAATCTGGCGGCAGAGTAGCCTTATTCGACTACCGAGATTTACATGACCCATACCCACTCAACGAAAGATGCAATTTTGATACCTGTACATTAGAAACTTTTCAAGAACAACTAAACGCCATTAACGCAAAAGGAGGCGGCGACCCATTCGAATCTCTACTATCCGCCTCATTTAACGCTATGCAAACCTTAACATGGCGATTTGGCGCGACCAAATCCATCGTAGTATTAACCGATACTGGATTTCTAGAACCAGATCGAGACGGCATTAAAACTAGCGATGTAATAAGCCTCAGTAAATCAATCGATCCCGTAAACTTTTATATTATTACTGAACCCAAAAACGAAGCGTTTTATCAGGAATTAGCAAACGCCACCGACGGAAAAGTAGTCACTAATCTAGATGAATTAAGCTTATTAACGGATTACATTATAGAACGATTTGATAGCCTGCCAAGAGTCGAAGAAGAAACTAACCACGAAGAAAAATCAACATTAAACATAGAATCAACGCACCAAGATAGACAAAACGAAATCTCAATTAATTACAATTCTAATGGTGTCAAAAACCTAGTTGTCTTAAATGATCGTATCCTAGGCATCACAACAGAAAAAAGCATCACAATATCAGATTTAGATACTTCCGTTGATAATATCATCACTCTAATTCCATTATCTGACAATTTCCGCGGCGAAAGCAAATCTATAGAAGTAAAAAAGACAAATACCGCCCCAAACGAAGCTATCAACACATCCAGCATAGTACCAAAGGTTCCCAATACCGGAAAAGCTAGGTAGAACTTAGGTGCCAATGGTCACCATATTCGCATTTATAAACCGATAAATGGCTAACACCATGATCATATTCCGCAACTCTTGCCGCAAGTTCAGCCTCTTCGTGAGTGGCATAGCAAATTTTTTGGACATCACCAACCCAGCATCTTTCTGGTTCATAAATTTGGGACTGTTTCCTATGCGACATGATTAATATTATACTATACTTATTGAAGTTAAAGACAAAAAATGTTATAATAACACTTATGACTTTGAATAAAGATTTAATTAGAAATGTAGCAATTATCGCACACGTAGATCACGGTAAGACAACCCTCGTAGATGGACTTTTAAAGCAATCTCACACCTTTCGTGAAAACCAAGCCGAAATGTCCCAGACTCTAATTATGGACTCCATGGACCAAGAACACGAACGCGGTATCACAATTACTGCTAAACAAACCTGCGTTTACTATAACGGCTATAAGATAAACATTATCGACACACCAGGTCACGCTGATTTTAGCGGAGAAGTAGAGCGCACCCTAAATATGGCAGATGGCGTACTATTAATCGTTGATGCTCAAGAGGGACCAATGCCACAAACTAAATTCGTGCTCCAAAAAGCCCTAGAATTAAACTTAAAACCCGTAGTTATTATTAATAAAATCGATAAACCAGCGGCAAGAATTAACGAGGTTTTATCAGAAGTCGAAAGTCTATTTCTGGAGCTCGCAACCGACGAGTCTCAGCTATTTTACCCAGTATACTATGCAATTGCGCGCGAGGGAAAAGCAGGCAAAACCACCGATCTGGATGACGATCTTCATGTAATATTTGAATCCATCATAAATGATATTCCAGCCCCAGACGTAGATAGTGATGCAGAATCCGCACAACTACTAGTTGCGGCCCTTGCTGGCGATAATTATCTTGGCAAATATTGTATCGGCAAAATCTCGCGCGGCAAATTAAAAAAAGGCCAGAGCGTCAAAATACTCCATGAAGGCAGCGCCATAAAATCAAGTAAAATAGACCAGATTTTTGCTTATCGGGGACTCTCGAAAGAAGAAGTAACAGAAGCAATCGCCGGAGACATTATTGCGCTAACTGGAGTTGGTCAAGCCAATATTGGCGACACGATCGCAACTGGCGACAACCCAGAACCCTTACCGGGCATAGAACTAGAAGCCCCAACACTATCTATTTACATTGGTCCTAACACCTCACCCCTAAAAGGACGCGAAGGGGAATTTACTACCTCAAGACAAATAGCGGAAAGATTAGAAAAAGAGCTTGAAACAAACATCGCTTTAAGACTCCAACCGGATGGATTGGGATACAAAGTGTCTGGTCGCGGAGAATTGCATCTTTCAGTACTAATCGAAACCATGCGACGTGAAGGCTACGAGCTAGAAGCGGGGCGTCCAGAAGTAGTTTATCGAGAAATCGACGGCAAAAAAAGTGAGCCAATGGAAGATCTCACAATCGAAGTCGCACCAGAATTCGTGGGTGCAGTCTCTCAAGAGCTAGGCATCAGAAAGGCCGAATTAAAAACTCAGGATATTACTTCCTCTGGATCAACTAGGTTTGTTTATGAAATATCGACAGCAGCACTAATCGGACTTCGTAATAATCTTCTAACAGCCACTAAAGGTACTGTAATTATGTCTAGTATTCCTAGTGGTTATAGACCAGTAGAAAACCATTATCGCCCAGAACGAAATGGCGCTCTAGTAGCATTCGAAGACGGAGTCTCCACTGCCTATGCACTAGACGCAGCTCAAGCAAGAGGGACCCTTTTCATTCCGCCTCAAGTTCCAGTTTATCAAGGAATGATCGTGGGACTTTCCAATAAGAAAGAGGATATTGATATTAATATTTGCCGCGAAAAACAACTAACCAATATGCGAACCCACGCCTCGGACGGAGCAATCCAGCTCACTCCTTATACGCAACTTTCGCTCGAACAATGTCTGGACTTCTTACTCGATGACGAGCTACTAGAAGTCACACCAAAATCCTTGAGACTTCGCAAGAGACAATTAGATCCAATCAAGCGAAAGCGAGAAAATCGTGTTAATTGATACACACTGCCATCTTCATGACAAAGATTTTTTCACGGACGAACAAGCCAAAGAGATGCTCGCTCGTGCAGAAAAAAACGACATCAAAAAAATCATTTGCATCGGTACTTCGCATCAAGATTCACTAGCAGCCAAAAATTTCGCATCTAAAAACAGCCAGGTTTTTTGGACCTACGGCATCCATCCGTCCGAAACCAGTAATCCAAATTTTAGTTTCACTCCCAACCTCTCTTTGCCGCAAGATCCCAAACTGGTCGCCATTGGCGAAGTCGGACTAGACTATCATTTTGATGGATATAATAAAAAAGCTCAGACTAAACTCTTTGAACAAATGCTTCAGCTTGCAGCCACCTATAATCTCCCGGTGTCGTTCCATATACGTGAAGCATTTCCGGATTTTTTTGCAGTAATTAATAATTTTTCAAAAGTTCGCGGAGTCGTTCATTCTTTTACTGATAACAAAAAAGTTTTAAAAAGAATATTAAATGAGACTAATTTCTACGTAGGTGTAAATGGCCTGGCAACCTATTCAACTTTACCCACTCCGCCACTAGACAGAATTTTACTCGAAACCGATGCTCCATTCCTAGCTCCTTTGCCTCATCGTAAAGAAACAAACGAGCCTTCATATATCCTTGAAATCGCAAACTGGCTAAGCGTCAAATTGGAAAAAGACTTAAAAACCATTAAAAAAGAGACCACCAGAAACGCTAAGGCTCTATTTAACATATAGTTTTTATGTTAAAATAAGAACATGGAAGAGCAGTCATTAAAAGAAGTTTCAAAGAAAAATGTTCCCCCAAACGAATTAGCCAAGGCCTTTAAACCAGAAAAAAAATCCAAAAAGAAGTTGGCAGCTATAGTCATAATGATTATCGGTTTACTCACGCTAGCTGCCGGAATAATCTTTTTGATACTAAAGCTAAATGCCGCACCTGCTATTCAGGACGGAGAGTTCTTAATCTTTGCTAAAGAATGGGTACTTAACGATAATGCAAACTGCAACTCGGACGATGATCAAGAAACCAATTGTACCCCTAGTGTTATATGGAAATTCACAGAAATCGGAAAAGGCACACTAACCACCAACAATCACATTAATGATTACGATTTTTCCTGGGCAATTAAAGACAAAAAACTACAAATTGAAACTACATGGCTCTACAATCTCGAAAATGAATATGATTACGAATTAAATCAAAATGATAAAACCTTGACATTAAAAAATGGTGAGAAAGAATTCAATTTTACTGCCGTATTTGAAACTGAGTAAAATTATGTTATAATAATAGTATGATTTATCTTGATCATGCAGCAGCTACACCTATCTCTAAAAAAGTCCTCAAAAAAATGGAGCCTTATTTTTTGCATGATTTCTTTAACCCATCCGCAGCTTATATGCCCGCAAAAAAAGTAAACGCCAAATACGAAGCCGCCAAAGCCAGCATAGCACATACGATAGGAGCCAAATCATCCGATCTAATTATTACCGCAGGAGCAACTGAGGCAAACAATCTAGCATTTACCGCCATAAAAAAACCTCAGGGCGCAAAAAAGGTTCTTTATCTAGAAACTGAACATGATTCGGTCCGACAAATAGCCCAAAAATATGGTGGTGAAAAAATCAAAGTTCATAGTAGCGGAATCATCGATCTAAATGATCTAAAAAACAAAATTACAGACGAAACGGAACTCATATCAATTGCGCTAGTAAATAATGAAATTGGCACAATTCAGCCCTTAGCCGAAGTGTCGGCAATTATTCGTGACGTTAAAATCCAAAGATTAAAGAAAGGGATAAAAACCAAATTATTGCTCCATTCAGACGCATCACAAGCGCTTAATCTAATAGACATCAATGTGGCCCGTCTCGGCATAGACCTTCTTACCATGAATTCGGCAAAAGTGTATGGACCAAAAGGAGTAGGCGCTCTATACGTTTCGCATGATGCCAAACTAAATCCCATAATCCTAGGTGGAGGTCAAGAAAATGGCTTAAGGAGTGGGACGGAAAACGTTCCAGGAGTAATAGGATTCGCCGAAGCTCTAGAAGAAGCAAAAAAACACCTAGCATCAAACCGCAAAAAATACGCCACCTGGAAAAAGGTATTATTAAAAGAGCTACACGATTATGAGCTCATCAACAAAAAGCATACACTTGACAACTTTATAGTTATATGCTATAATAGAATAGATGCGGAAAGATTAATCTTTCTTCTTGAAGAAAAAGACGTTTATGTCTCTACTGGGGCCGCCTGCGCTGCTTCTAAGGGGGTACGTTCACACGTACTAAAAGCTATCGGCTTATCTGATACTCAAATTGCTGGATCGCTCAGAATAACCCTTGGTGAAACCAATGATGAATCCCAGATTAAAAAAGCAGCCAAGATTATTAACGAAGTAGTAGAAAAAGAGCGGGAGAGAATTAAAAATGCCGGCTAAAACCCACCCTAGTAAGAATCCTAAAACCGTATTTGTCGGCATGAGCGGCGGCGTAGATTCAAGTGTGTCTGCTATGCTCCTAAAAAACCAAGGTTATAAGGTCGTAGGTATCTATATGAAAAACTGGTCCGAGGATTTACCAGGCATGAAATGTCCTTGGGCAGAAGACCTTGCAGATGCCAAAAGAGTTGCGGTTAAGCTCGGCATAGATTTTGAAGTTTGGGATTTTGAAAAAGAATATAAAAAACGGGTTGTAGATTACATGCTAAATGAATTTAAGGCCGGCAACACTCCTAACCCAGACATCATGTGTAACCAAGAAATTAAATTCAAACTATTTTACGAGAAAGCCATGTCGGCCGGAGCAGACTATATCGCTACTGGGCATTATGCCAGAATTAAAACCATCTCAAATCATCCTGCCCTCCTAAGAGGAATCGACGAGAAAAAAGATCAAACGTATTTCCTCTATCGCATTTCAGAAGAATCCTTAGCTCATACAATTTTCCCAATTGGCGAGATGACAAAACCAGAAGTCAAAAAATTAGCAGAAGAAAATGGCTTACACAACGCATATAAAAAAGAATCGATGGGCGTTTGCTTTATTGGAGAAGTCGGTATAAAAGATTTCCTCAAAGAATACATCGACATTAACCCCGGCGAAATTCGCGAAATCGAAAGTAATAACATTTTGGGATACCATGAAGGCGTAATTTTTTATACAATAGGCCAACGGCATGGATTATATCTTAATGGCGAAAAAGGCAAAATTAATGACGGCATGCCTTATTATGTTGTCAAAAAGGATATCAAAAACAACATTATTTATGTGTCAAAAAACTTAAATCACGAAGCAATCTGGACCAAAACTTTAGAGTTAAAGGATATTCTCCTTCGCTCGTCCAAATTAATTCTAAATCCAGCCAAAAACTATCCGGTTATGGTTCGCCTTCGTCACTTAGCACCTCTTGTGCCAGCCACAATAAACGGCAAATTCCTAACGTTCAAAGAAGAAATAAAGAGACCAGCACCAGGCCAATCTGCCGTTTTGTACGAAGACGAAGAATGCCTGGGCGGTGGCATTATTTGCTAAAAAAATACTCCCGAAGAGAGAACTTAAATAAGGACAAAATTGTTCTTATTTGGTTCTTCCTTATTTTATTGGTACTTTAATAGCTTGATATGGTATAAAATTTTAATTCATTTTGTAGCGAAAATAAATTTTAGGAGGTTTTTAGTTATGAGAGATATAACTTATCATAAAGAAGGAGATTATTATATTCCTGACTTATATTTAGCTGAGGATGAATACGAAAAAAATTATCATATTGGAAAGTATGGTCATTTAAGACTATCCTATTTAAAAAAACATAAGAAATCTGATTATATTATAATGCTTATGGACGGAACTTTAAGAAAACATATTGTAGTCTTTTATTATTTACTATAAAATTGTTTTTCATTCGTTATATTAATCTTTAAAAATCCATATATAATCTTCTCGTTTTGTTAATTTTTTGTTTCCATTTGCAATGTTTAATATTTTATTTCTTATATCATTAATTTCATCTGATGAAATATTTACAAATTGTTCATGTTTAAAAAATTCAATTATTGTTTTACCATTTTCATTCATGTTTTCTATTCCAGAGATATCTATATCTGAATTGACTATTTCCACTTCATATTTTACATTTTTCTTAGATAATATTTTTTTTATATTCGTTGATAGTGTGTCTTTATTATTGTATTTTTTTAAACTATCTGTTACTTTTTTATCATCACTATAATCGTTACTTACCACTATCAAAGCTATTCCTTTAGTATTTAGTGATTTTATGACTTTATCTAAAAAACTTTCTAAATTTTCAATATAACATACTACATGAGCTATTAAAATAAAATCTGATTTTGGTAATTTATCCAAAGATTCTACATTCCTATTTATAAAATTAATGTCATGATTTGTTCTTGATTTAAAGCATTTTATTAGTTCAGTAGATGTTTCTATACCAGTAACTTCAAGTTGGTATGATTCACCTAATTTTTCTATAATTTGAGTCGTAACAACACCATCCGCACATCCAATATCAAGTAACATTAATTTTTTTGAAGTGTTATTTTCTAAAATTTTTTTACATACCTTGTTAATTAATATTGGTTTTTGATTTGTTAGTGCAATGTACCTCTGAAATATTGATGGGTTTTCTCTATATATTTTTAAATTATGCATCTTTATTATCTCCTTTTCTTCTTGTAAAATTATATTATAAAATTACAATTAAACTGTAATTAATATTAATACTATTTTTTTACTCCAAATGCAGGTACATTAATAGTAACAGCTTCAAAATCTCCTTCAGCAGAATAGATTGTATTTTTATCCAAATACAATACATCTCCACTGTCACAATGGACTTTTTGATTATCTATTATAAAGCTAACATCTGCACTAATAAAGTATATCTGCTGAATGCACTTCACTAATTTTTCTTGTAATTTTTTCATTATTTGATATTTTCTTATACATATTCTACCTCCTAAAATTACTATTTTTCTTCATTAAACTTGCACGAAATATTACAAAGCTCTACACTAATACATTTAACAAATTATTTCTTCTTTTTAAATTTTTTACCTTCAATTACCAGAAATAATAAATGAATTAATTGATAAAATATTAGTCCACCAACAAACAAAAGTTGATGGAAAGAAATATCAACAAATAGATATATATTACTCAGAAGTTGGAATTATATCAGTTTCAGCAAATGAATATGATTTTGAAAAAGAATTTCAAAATATGTTAAAAGATAAAATAAAAACAGCATAAAAAAAGCCTTAGGAGCATTTTTAATAAGAATTGTCCTTATTAAAATGCTCCTAGGAGTATTTTTTTTTATTTAAGATTCTACACAATCATCATAACCGCGTTAGCGCATAAAAGAGCGCCAGCTACGATAGCCATTGCTGAAATGGCATAGATATGCATCTTTTCAGCCTGAGTGACGCACTGCTTTTTAGTGGTCTTCATGCATGCTTTGCGATGAGCCTGCTGTGGCCTCGAAGTAGATTTTTTTGTTCTTGTGGCTTGTTTCTTTTTTGCTTGTGCCATAATAATTCCTTTTATTATTCTTATGCTAATAGTAGCACTAATTGCGAAAAAATGCAAGAAATAGTATAATTTAGCGCATGGATGCAAATACAATTAGAAAAAAATTCCTAGATTTTGAAGTTTTAAAAGGCCACAAAATAATTCAACCAGCCCCGTTAGTACTAGAAGGTGATCCAACCACTTTATTTACCGGGTCGGGCATGCAACCACTCCTACCTTATTTACTAGGAAAAGAGCATCCGCTCGGCAAAAGACTGTGCGACTCCCAACCCTCTATGCGATTACAGGATATTGAAGACGTCGGCGACCCACGCCACACCACGGTGTTCGAAATGCTCGGCAACTGGTCTCTAGGTGATTATTTCAAAGAAGAACAAATTCGTAACTTTTTTGAATTTCTAACTAAAGAAGTGGGGCTTGACCCTACTAAAATATATGTCACTTGTTTTATCGGCAACAAAGAATATGGTATTCCAAAAGATACTGAAGCGGCAAGCATCTGGCAAAAAGTTTTTGAAGAAGCTGGTATAGAAGCTAAAATCGCAGAAATCGGTACAGCCGAAAGCGGCGATAAACGCGGCATTAAACCAGGAGAACGAATCTTCTTCTACGATGACCACGAAAACTGGTGGAGCCGTGGTGGAGGCTGTGAGTCCACGCCAATCGGCGACCCCTGCGGTCCAGATTCCGAAGTATTCTACGACTTTGGCGAAGAATTGCAGGATGAAGCTAAATATGGATTAGCTCACCCAGCATCAGACGGTGCTCGTTTCATGGAAATCGGCAACCAGGTTTTTATGCAATACCGCCGCAATCAAGATGGTAGTTTTTCTGAACTCGAAAAGAAAAATGTTGATTTTGGCGCAGGCCTAGAGCGTATCGCCGCAGCCGCCATCGGCTCCTTTGATGTCTTTAAAATCTCTTTAATAAAACCAATTATTGAGAAACTTGAAGAAATATCAGGGAAATCCTACGACAATAACACCGACGAAATGCGTGTAATCGCAGACCATATTCGAGGCGCATATCTTTTAGCTGCTCAAGGCCTAGTACCGTCCAATAAGACACAGGGCTACGCCATGAGAAGACTACTTCGCCGAGCCATTTTGAGAGCTCTAGATCTTGGAATTTCTGATAATTTCTTAGCCGAAATTGTACCCATCGTGGCTAAAAACTATACGACTTTGCCAGACTCCATCTTAACTCATCGCGAGACCGCCCTAGAAACAATGTTAAAAGAAGAAAGCGCCTTTAGAAAAACTCTTAAAAAAGGCATCAAAGAACTTAATAAAATGGCCAAAAACCACAAGATTCTTGACGGTAGAGACATCTTTAAATTGCAAGACACCTACGGATTCCCGATGGAGTTATCGGTCGAAGAATGCTATCGAGAGGGAATTGAGCTAACCAAAAACTACCGCAAGGAATTTGAAGAGGCCCTAAAAGAGCAACGCGAACGCAGCCAAACCGCGTCAAAAGGTATGTTTAAAGGCGGCCTAGAAGATCACGGTGAACAAACTATTAAATATCATACAGCTACCCATTTACTTCTTGCGGCATTGCAAAAAATCGTCTCGCCAGACGTTTGCCAAAAAGGCTCCAATATTACAGCAGATCGTGTAAGATTTGATTTTAACTGCAATCATAAATTATCCGAAGAAGAAAAACAGGCCTTAGAAAATCAAGTAAACGAATGGATTGAGGCTGATTTGCCGGTGGTATTTGACGAATATGACAAAGATTACGCAAAAAACGTTCTCAAGGCACATGGGCAATTCTGGGATAAATATCCAGAAAAATTAAAAGTTTACACGATTGGCGATTTTAATAACCCAATCTCGCGCGAAGTTTGCGGTGGCCCACACGTAGAACATACCGGTACAATTGGTCACTTTAGAATCAAAAAAGAAGAGTCTTCCTCGGCTGGAGTCCGAAGAATCAAGGCAGTGATAGAATAAACTATTTTTGTAACAGCTTAGCGATTTTAGCTTTAAGTTTATTTTCTTCGGGTGCACCAGCGAGCGTATCAACACCCACCCTCAAAAGCCCGAGAGCCGTAGCAAAAGAATGATCCAGCTCACTAGTTGCCTCAACATTTAAACGCTCAATATCAAGATCCGGTAATTCATTCACGTCAATCAAGTGAATAACCGGTCTACGAGAAAAAGGCAAATTCGTATACCAGTCCGAAATCGCAAGCTCTTCCTGAAGCAAAGAAAGACTAGCGCCACCACCACAAAGCATAATATTTCGCGGCAAGCTCCCTACATTGTTGAATTCTTCAAGCGCAACTTCAACCCCAGTGAGCCAAACGCTAAGATTGCGAGAAATCGCAGTTTCTACTTTAGATTTAACCCGGTCATCTAGTTTACTAGTATCGTAATCTAGCTTATAATTCTCGGCCGTATCAAAATCTACACCCATAGCCTCGGCAATTTGGTGAGTAAAGCTTCGCCCGCCAATGCCAAACATCTTGGTGCCTTCCACACCACCATCATCTATGACGGCAACATCGGTTGTTCCACCACCTATGTCCATTACTATCCCAGAAAAGCTTGACTCCAAATCATCACCAAGGCAAGCCCTACATACGGCAAAAGGTTCAACCGCAACAGTAAGCAAGTCAAGATTAAGTTCGGCGCACACCTTCTCAATTGCCGCCACATGAATTAAAGGAGCAAACGCAGTATAAAACTGTATTACAATATCAGAACCCTTAAAGCCAATTGGATTAGAAATCTTATAGCCATCTATGGTTAACGAAACAATTGCAGAATTAATTAGACGAACCTCTACATTCTCATTCCCGGTTTCTAGTGCAACCGTCTTTTTTGCGACTTCGCCAGACTTTTGCTGGACCTTTTTAATAATCTCATTCATTTCGGAATCTGTAATCGGCTTATTAGGGTTTTTGCGAGAATAATTTACAGTAGTAGTATTACCCTGAATCAACTCCCCCGCAATCCCAACTACAGTTAATTCGGCTCGCTCACCCGCCTGTTCCTCAACCTTCATTAAAGCCTCTTCGCAAACATTGACCACGGCAGGAATATCGGCCACGGCCCCAGCATGCATATTTCCTTCAACCTGTTTTGCCTTGCCCACTCCAAGAATTTCTAGGTTACCTTTTTTTGTAGGCTTAGCCAAAACCGCTTTTACAAATTCAGTACCGATGTCTAAAGCTAAGATCGTGCTCATGGCTTTATTATAACATATTTTCCAGGCTTTAAGCTCCCTAGTTCATACTTACCAAATTGAATACGATGCAGCCCCGTCACTTTATACCCAAGCGCAGCAAAAGTACGCCTTATCTGGCGGTTCCTTCCTTCAGATAAAATAACAGTATATAGTTCACGGTTAGAGGCTTTTGATTTCGACAAAGCAGAACTGCTCCGCATCACTTTAAATTGACTAGGTCCATCATCTAACATCACGCCATAGTCAGAAATCATCTGTTGATGGAGCGGCTCTAGTATTTTGTCTAATTGAACTTCGTAAACTTTATTTTTCCGAAATTTAGGATGAGTCATTAAAAAAGCAAAGTCACCATCGTTGGTTAACAAAATGATGCCAGAAGAGTCTTTATCAAGACGCCCAACCGTCTTAAGTTTAAAATATTCTTTTGGTAAAAGTTGGTACAAAGTTGGGGTAGACCCCTGCGCATGTCGCGAACAAACATATCCAACAGGTTTATGAAAAGCAATATAAGTATAATTAGCCTGACGAGGCACTACCTTACCATTATAACACACTTTATCGGAGTTGTCAATATCATCTAAAAGTTTCACTCTATCACCTAATTTTGCGATTGTTCCATTGATCGTTATTTTTCTATCAGAAATTAACCCATCAGCCTCGCGGCGTGAAATACCTAATCTTTCCGCTAAAAACTTATTAAGCCGAACCGGTTGCTTGTCCATTATTAATCTCTGGCTGAGGTTGAACTAAATTAGAGTCCATACCTGATAGAACACCGGGGTTAGCAATCTCAGGGGCAGGTGCGGTTTCTGGCGCTGCCGCCTCAAAAGAGGCCTGCGTTGCAACGGTATCGTCAAAAGCGGATGGGGCAGCTGAATTTCCAGTCGGATTTACGGCCTCGCTGCTAGAAGGAGTCGCCGCAACCGGTTTATCACCAAGTACCTCATGTATTGTGTTAATCACATCCTCAATTCCGACCTGCGATTTTACTAGGTATCTATCCGCACCTAGCCTCTCGCCACGTTGACGTTGATCATCCGCAGAAAGTGCAGTCATCATTACGACCTTAATATGCGCTATTTCTGGAGTCGAACGCAAAATATCTAGCATGTCAAAACCCGAAATTTTAGGCATCATAATATCAGACAGAATCAAATCAGGTTTTTCACGTACAGCTACGGCCAATGCCTCTTCTCCATCACCAGCAGAAACCACTTCATAGCCCTCAGCCGTAATACGAATACTGTAAATCTCCCGTAAAGACGCATCGTCTTCTACTACCATTATTTTAGTCATTTTTCTCCTCCGTTTAGGTTGTTATTAATTTGGTTTTGAACTGATTGATTAGGCGCGGTCGGCATAGTGGGTGGCGCAGTGGGTGGAACAGCCGACGAGGTGACAGGCGTCGCGGTCGGTGGCGCAACTGGAGATCTAACCGGCATCGCGACCGGTGGTGCAACCGGAGTTCCAGCCGGCGTCGCGGCCGGTGGTGCAACCGGAGTCGTAGCCGGCGGCACAACCGTAGGCCCAGCCGATGGTGTAGCTGGTGGCACAATAGGCGATGAAGTAGCAGAGGAAATCGATTCAAGTGCATTACCTAAAGGATTCACTGGCAAAGAAGAGATGGGCTGCGGTTGCAATTTTGCATTCCTAACCACAATCATGCGCTTCTCGTATTCATCATTAGAAAGTCGCGGCAATGACACATAAAATGTTGAGCCCTCGCCAAAAGCCGACTCCGCCCAGACCTTACCGCCCATCGCTTCGGCACGTTGTTTAACCAAATAGAGACCTAGTCCATTGCCACCAATGGTGCGGGTGTCAGAATTATCCGCACGGTAAAACTTTTGAAAAATATGGCCTAAATCTTCGGGCGAGATACCGATGCCAGTGTCCGTAACATTAATCAGTACTCTATCTCCATCACCACGCACATTTACATAAACCGAGCCACCTTCAGGCGTATATTTAAGCGCATTGTCTATTAAATTATCTATTATTTCACGCAAAAAATTGGTATCCACAAAACCATACACAACCTGCTTTAAGTGATTCTCGCCAAAAGCAGAAGATTCCGATCCAAAAGTAAGTTTAATTTTTAAATCCTTTGCCCGTGATTCATAATCAGCAACCGTCTCGCTCATCCAATCCGTCATCTCAATCGGTTGCATATTGGGGCAGATTCGATTATCGTCCAATTTTGTTACATCAAGTAAATCTTGAAACAGTTTACCGAGATGCTTAGAGGCCGCCTGCGCTGCCACTAAATAACCTTTTGCCCGTTCATCAATAGTCGCTGTTTGTGGATTTAGGCATAGAGATAAGTAACCATCAATAGTAGCCACAGGAGTACGCATTTCGTGCGACGCCGTCGAAATAAACTCGGCCTGCTCACCTTCTTCTTCTAACTCTTTAGTGATATCCCTCAAAGTAATGATTCTTTCTTGCGGAGCATTCTCCTCAATCACGACGTTAATCGCAACTGGAATACGATTATTAGATTGCGAAACAATCAACGTAGCCTGAAAAGACTCTAATGGTTGTCCGGTATTCATAGCTAAAGTCAAAGGATTTTCATTAGGCAAAAGCTCACGCCCTTCCTTAGATTCAAGTTTAATTACTAAACCATAATCTAGACCCACAGCTTTCTCGCCATAACCAGTCATTTGAGCAGCAGCAGGATTAATAAATTCAATCACACCCTTTTTATCAGTCATTACGACGCCATCATGAATTGCGCGCAAAGCCATCTCGGCTAAATTGGCTTGATCGGTTTTCTTCATGTTTCTTCGTCTCAGTAGGCTCATTTGAATATATTTTAGCACAAGCTAAACAAATTGTGTTAAAATTATAGCATGAATAAAGATGTGCTCTATATTGAACCAGAAGACGATATCACCGATATCATAACTAAAATTGAAAATGCTAAGTCAAAAATCGTTGCCCTCGTCCCGCCTAAAAAAGCAGGTGTATTTAGGAGCATCGTAAACATTAAACTTATTACCAAGGCTGGAACTTCGGCCGAAAAAACCATCGTACTGGTTACAACGGATCCATCAATCAAAAAACTTGCAGCCGCAACCAAGCTACCAGTAGCTAAAAATCTACAAACCGCACCGGTTATTCCTAAAGCAGATGCAGAAGATTCTGCAAATGACAATAATTCAGAAGAGCCAAGCGAGCAAAGCGATATAGAAGACGAGGAAGAGGAAGAGAACAAAGAGCCAAGCGAGCAAGGCGAAGACGAAGCAGACTCGAATGACGACGAAGAAGAGGAAGAAGATACAAAAGCAAAGGTAAAAGATAAAAAAGAAAGAAGTGGCCTCAAAGTTAAAAACACCACCAACAAATTCATTCTTTGGATTATGGCCCACAAAAAATTAGCCATTCTGTCTGGTATTGGTATAATAATCCTTATTATATTCTTGATTTGGGCATTTATTATTGCGCCATCAGTCACCGTAACCGTTGACATTAAAACAAATTCAAATAATTTTTCTCAAAACGTCAGTTTCACCACTAAGCTAGAAGAAGAAGATATCGAAACCGGCAAATTATATCTCCAAGAAAAGAAGCTCGAATCATCTCAAGAGGTAAAATTCGAAGCCACCGGCAAAAAGAACATCGGAGAGAAAGCTCACGGCAATGTTGAAATTTACGCCTATTTCCCACTCAATCTAAAAGCCTCAACCAAGGTAAATGAAGGCGACACATTTTCCATTTCAGGGCTAACTTACGTAGCCACTAAAACCGTCACCCTAGATTATAGTGGTCAAGGCAAAGAAGAGTGCGTAAATAAAACGAATGCCGAAGGGCTAGTAGACTATGGCTGTAGAATCAACGGGAAAGTCCCAGTAACAGCCAGTGAATCAGGTGAAAGATTCAACATCGCAGCCTCAAGCACTGGATGGGATACTAACGCAAGAGTATTTGCCTATTCTGATGAAGCTATGAGCGGCGGCACAGATGAAGAAATAACTATTGTTACCCAAGCAGACATAGATAAAGCAAAGACAGAATTAGCTGCCGCCGACCAAGAAAAAAGTAAAGAAGCCCTAAAAGAAGACATTGGCGAAGGTAACATGATGATTGACTCTAGCTTTAAAGTCAAAACATCTGATGCGGTATCGACACCGGCTGTGGGTGAAGAAGTAAAGGAAGGAGTAACTCCAACACTAAAGGCAACAACTATAGCTTCGGTATTCGTATTAGACAAAACAAAGGTTGACGAATTTATCACCAAAAAAGCTGATCTTGGCGAATCTCAAAAAATATACGAAATGAAGAATCCATTTATAGAGAGCTTTATGGAAAGCGATTCTGGTTACACCGGAAAGCTCAAAACTTCATACGCCACCGGCCCCAAAATTACCGAAAATGACGTAATCGAAAAAATTAAAGGAAAAGGTCTGGGCGAAGCCCAACACGACTTGAGAGATATTGACGGAATATCAAGTGTATCAATCGATAAGTCACTTCCTTGGGTAACCACAATCCCTGGCGATCCGAATAAAATCACGATTATATTTAATATCAAAGATCAAAATGGCAACGAGATTAAACCAGTAAAGGAAGACGACAAAACAGAAAGCTCGAAAGAAGACAACAAAGACGAAGAAACCTCGGCCGAAAAGTCAGAATAATAACAAGATCTAGAGCGTAAGGAGAAAAATGCGAATAATATGTTTAGACGTAGGAGAAAAGCGCATCGGCGTTGCAAAAGCCGATTCGAACACACGCATTGCGGTGCCAGTTGGTTTTATAACTGTTGACGGCTCAGAATGGCAACAACTAGCGCGAATCGCCAATCTAAACAATACGTCATTCTTCGTGCTAGGCTTGCCTAGAAGCAACGAAGGGAACGAGACCGCTCAATCGCTATATGTTCGCAACTTCGCTAAAACTCTCATCGAAAAAATACCAGGCGCTAGAATCCGTTTTCAGGACGAATCGCTCACCTCAGTAATAGCAGAAGAGCGTCTAAAAAAACGCGGCAAAAAATACGAAAAAGGGGAAATCGATACCGAAGCAGCAACCGTCATTTTACAAGACTTTCTCGAAAATTTTAATAGCCCCAGTTATGGCACAAAAGGAGAAAATCTTGGCCTATCAACCAAAAATAATAATCCTTCAGAAAACAGCAATCTCTCTGTAAGAAAGCGAGCAATTCAAAAAGTTAACGAATTAGCTCAAACCGTTTCAGAAACAAAAGCGGGACAAGAACTCTCAAACGTTAAAGGAGTGGCCCAAAAAGAAGCAAATAAAGTTAAACTAAATACTAAAAAAGCAAGGCACAAAATGAAAACAGTCACCAAATGGATTTCTGGCGCCTCAATTCTAATTATCGTCGCCCTACTCACTGCCGGAGGAATCCTAATCTATAAAGATATAAAAGCAAAAGAGCGCGCCGAAGAATACGCCCGTATAGAGGCCGAAATGAAAGCCGAAGTTTTTAATTTCACAATTTTACCCGGGCAAACCATTTTCGATGTAAAAACTAATCTTAAAGAAGCCGGATATCAAGATGAGGAAATCGAAGAAGCCTTTAAGGCTGATTACAATTTTGATTTCCTAAAAAACCGCCCAGAAGGAGCTACGTTAGAAGGATATCTCTTTGGGGAGACACACGAATTCTACAAATCAGATACGGTAAAAGACGTAATAACTAGATTTCTCGAGGGAACCAACCAAATCATATCAGAAAACGACTTAAAAAATAAGTACGAAAAACAAGGTCTCTCCTTATACGAGGGCATTACCCTAGCCTCTATGGTTCAAAAAGAGGCGCCTACTGCCGAAATGCCTACCGTAGCACAAGTCTTTTTATCTCGCTTAAAATCAAATATTCCACTAGGTAGCGATGTAACGGTTTCCTACGCATTAGACATAATCGACCCTAGTAGAAAAGTCTACTCAGATAATCAATCCGCCCTCGAAGTCGAATCCTGTTATAATACCAGAAAATACGCCGGCCTTCCTTGTGGGCCAATCGCAAACCCAGGCATATCCGCTCTCCAAGCAGTAGCCAACCCGTCCGATACCTCTTATTTTTACTTCTTGACAGGAGATGATGGAATAATGTATTATAGTTATACAGAGTCTGAGCATAACCAGAATATCTACAGTCATTGCCAAGACCTCTGTAACGTATCATTATGACAAAGAAGAAAAAGAATAAATTTAAATCTGAAAAGTTAAAAGAGGTATTGCCATACCTTATTATTGGTGCCGTTACTTTACTATTAGTTTTTGTCGGTTCAATAAATAAACAAAACTCCGATGCTAATCTAAGTCTTAGTTCCTTTGCGGCTAACGATTACAATAATATCTCTATCGACCAGTTATCCGAACTCTATACTGTCGCTGACTTATCTGACGCACTTGAACTTGCCAGCGCTGGAGATGTGGCCTCTAACTACGTCATCACTACAACCATGTATGACTCAGGGCAAACATCGTCCGGAAAGCTCGAAAAACCAAATCTTACGAATATCGCCGTGTCAAGAGGCGTAATTGAATACCAGGTTGCAGACGGAGAAGATGTAAATACAGTTGCAGCAAAATTTGGTCTCAGCGCCGATCAAGTTCGTTGGTCAAATGGACTAAAGAACACAAACGTTGACCCCGGCACTATTCTTAAAATCCCTAGCACTCCTGGAATCGTCTACACAGTAAAAGACGACGATTCACTCGAGTCAATTGTCGATAAATACGGCTCCACCGTAGACGAAATTGTAGCATTAAACGACCTCGAAGTATCAGGGCTAAGTAGTGGAATGCAAATCGTTATTAAAAATGGTTCTCTTCCAGAAACCGAACGTCCCGAATATGTGCCACCGGTTATCGTGCGCCCAGTTTATACTAATACCTATACCTATACTTACCTAGGTAGCACATCGGAACGCCAAAATATCGAGGTTGTAGGTTGGTTCTATAATCTTGGCGGTCCATATGGCGGCGGTCAATGCACCCAGTGGGCTTGGTACAAAAGGCAAGACCTGCCATCTAACCTCGGAAACGCTAATGCCTGGGCTAGAAGTGCAGCCGCAGCCGGATATCTAGTAAATAATGTTCCGTCTGCGGGCGCCGTTATTCAAACTAGCTCTGGCTGGTACGGTCACGTTGGCTACGTAGAGGCCGTAAACGGTGATGGCTCAATCGTTGTGACAGAAATGAATTACGGAATTCCTTGGCGAGTTATTCGCTCCACCATTCCAGCCAGTGCCGTAGGCAACTTTAACTATATTCACTAATAATCTTCCACAAGAGTAAATTCTTTGCCAGCAATCTCGATAACGGAATCCGGCTCAGCGCCTTGATTAGTTAGTTCCGCCCTAATGCCAAGTTTCTTCATGATATCTCGCAGCCGGTTAACAGATTCGTAATTATCAAAATCGGTTCTCCTCGCAAATCTTTCAATCTTTTCACCAGTTACAATAAACTTATCATCCTCTTTTTTAACTTGCCATGCATCTTTAAGCGAATCCCTACCAAGAGAAATAGTGGGGAGATCGTGGTAGTCTTGTTTAGAGTTTACATCACCATTCGTAGAAGCAGCAGAAAACCCAACATGGACCCTATTACGATTTTTTTCTATCGTCCGAGAAAGCGCACGTAAAAGCTCTGTAAGACCTTGATGCGCCTTAGACGAAATGGTAAATACTTTTATATTTGGATTTTTAGCTAAAATAGCCGACTTTTGCATTTTTATAATGTCCTCGTCAACACCCTCGCATTTCGTAAGCGCAACAATTTCAGGACGAGAAGCTAAATCAGAATACTTTTTAAGTTCATTTCGAATTGTTTGATACGCCTCGCCAGCATCGTCATTATATACATCTATGAGGTGAAGCAGTACGGCCGTTCTTTCAACATGCCTTAAAAACTCATGACCAAGCCCCTTACCCTCAGCGGCCCCCTCAATTAACCCAGGAATATCAGCAATGAGTAAATCCTTTTCGTCAATCGTTGCAACCCCAAGATTAGGAGTAATCGTGGTAAAGGCATAGTCGGCAATCTCTGGCTTAGCATTGCTAATCACCGAAAGAAAAGTTGATTTTCCGGCATTTGGAAGCCCAAGAATACCAACGTCAGCCATAGACTTAAGCTCTAATTCCGCTTCAAATTCTTCGCCCGGTTCACCCACTTCGGCCACCAATGGCGCCTGCCTAGTACTAGATTTAAAATGGGCGTTACCGAACCCGCCAGCACCGCCTTTTGCTATAACCGCCTGTTCGCCATCTCTAGTAAAATCATGCAGAAGGATGCGAGAAGAAAAGTCATTTTCTGTCTCTCCGTTTTTTTCTAAATCTGCACCCTCCGAAACAGTTTTAAGCTTATATATAGTAGTGCCAACCGGAACATCTACTACGTAATCCTTGCCAGACCGCCCAGCAGCGCGTTGCCCAGCACCGTTTTTACCGTTTTCAGCCGTAAGAATCGGCGTAAAACGAAAATCAATCAGCGTATTCGTGTTTCTGTCCGCTCTAAAAATAATATCTCCGCCCTTGCCACCATCACCACCGTCAGGACCACCTTTAGGAATATAAATTTCATGACGAAAAGAAACGGCTCCGTCGCCACCTTTACCAGCCTTTAAACTGACTTTAGCCTTATCAACAAACATCTTAAAACAATTATACCACAATCAGTACAAAAACGGCCTTTCGGCCGTCCTTGTTGCTGTTACGCGCCCACCCTTGGGGCACATTGGTTTGTTTTAATCCGCTGTTTATTTTAATGTAAGTCTCCACACTCCACTAATTGCTCAGTGGAACCCCTGTGAAGCGTACCAGCTTACTTTTATGTTAAACCATAAGCGTGTAGTTGTCAAGTATTTTTTGTGCTTTTTTTCGTTTTTACAAAAACCGTCTCGCTCTTCTAATTCGCAAAAGTAGATGATTCTTGACAGAAGTAAATAAAAATGGTATTCTGTAAAAACAATCTATCCAAAATCAACCACGAAAGGATAATCGGACCTTAAAATTGCTTTAGAGTAGAGGAGTAATGGTAAGTAGGCCAACAAGAAACGGAGAGACAATGGTCAGTAAATACAAGACACTGAGCCTAAAGTGGCTCATGTCTCAACTTATCCACACGCAAAATGATCCTGGAGAGGAGCGAAAATACGAACTCACAGACGAACAGGCGTTCTATAAAGGACACACTCTTTACCAAATACGCGCCCTAAGGGACTTCGGCGACGTCAAAAAGGGAGACCGTGGAGGCTTCGTCGAGGGCGAACACAATCTATCGCACCGTGGAATAAGTTGGGTTTACAACAATGCCATGGTTTACGACTTTGCAAGGGTCGAAGGTGATGCGAAACTAAAAAACAGCGCCAAGCTGCATGGTTTTTCGCTAGCATGCGAACAGGCCGAAATCCTCAATCTTGCAGATGTTGGCGGCAGGACAAGGGTGTCTGGCCACGCCAGAATACTTAACGCTACAATCATCAACGGTGGCACACTCCTAGAGTATGCAGAAATCAAAGACGATGCGATTATCGAAGGGCATGTCGAGATACATGGCCCAGCCGATATCTCCGGCAAAACGATAATTACTGGCAACGCCAAGCTGCGCGGCTACGTAGTTGTCTGCGATGCAACAGTTGGAGGCGACACCGAGCTTAGCTATCACGTTTACGTGCAAGGCGGCGCCCAAATATGTGGCAAGGCCAAGCTCAGCCATCACGTTTATGTCTACGGCAACTCATGCATCTCTGGAGAAGCCGAGCTCAGCAACTACGTTTACGTATTTAGTGGCGCATGGATTTTCGGGAACGCCAAGCTGTGCGATATCGCCATGGTCAGCGAATCCATAATTTGCGATCATGCAAAGATCAATCATTACGCATTCGTCTATGGGCTGTCGACAGTTGGCGATAATGCAGAGCTGTGCAATCATGTGGCACTTCAAGATGCAATTGTTACCGCAAATGCTAGGCTCATTAATCACGTCTATGTTTCAGGAGGCGAAACCATAGGAAAAAACACGGTACTACGCGACTATGTCACAATTCAGGGCGCCCACGCAACTACGATTGAGAACGCCCGCATGGATAACGCCCGGATTTATGGACGAGTGGCGGTCGCGAATCACGCTAAACTGCACAAAGTCATTATGCTAGGTGAAGGCGCAACGGTCATAGACGACTTCAAGCTGAGTGCGTACGCCGAAGCCTGCGGTGAGGCACTAGTAGAAGTTAGCACCGACCCTAGCACCGGCAACACCCGGCTAAGCTATCACGTACTTCCTCGCGGCATCCTCAGCGATTACATATCCTGGGACTAAAGCAAAAAGACCAACTCATAAAGAGTATGGGTTAACATTCAGGCGCCGCCCAGTAAAGGGTGGCGCTTTTTGTGCGCATATTGCAATAGTGCAAAAAGCAATCCGCCCTCCCTTGAATAACTATCAAATTTATGTTATGATAAAAAAATGATTAAGTTTACAATAGTAACCCTATTTAGAGAAGCCATTGAGCCATATCTTAAAACATCCATGATGTGGAAAGCAACCGAAAAGGGCTTAGCTGAGTTTAATTTTGTAAATCTTCGCGACTTTGGCCTAGGGCCACATAAATCAGTAGACGATACTCCCTATGGCGGTGGGGATGGAATGTTGCTACGCTGCGAACCTGTTTTTGATGCAATTGAAAGCGTAAAAAAGGAAGATAAAAGTGCAAAAGTAATACTCCCTACCCCAGTAGGTCAAACATGGAATCAAAAACTAGCCAAATCAATGGCAGCTAGGCAGTCTAAAAGCAGCATCGCAAAGTGTCAGCATTACATTATCCTTTGTCCCCACTACGAAGGGTATGACGAAAGAATCCTAACCATCGTAGATTATAAGATTTCGCTTGGCAAATATATCTTAACTGGCGGGGAATTGCCAGCTCTCATTATCATAGACTCGGTAGTCCGCCTAATCCCCGGAGTTCTAGGTGGCAGTGAGTCGGCAATAATTGAATCATTTTCTGATGGAGACAACCTAGAATATCCCCAATACACCCGACCAGAAGATTTTAGGGGAATGAAAGTCCCAGAAGTTCTTCTTTCGGGCAATCACGGCGAAATCGCTAAATGGCGCAAAGAGCATTCCGGCAAAGCGAATCTGATATAATTTAGACATGAGGCTATTTGCACCGGTCGAAGAGTTAAAAGGCATAGGCCCAAAAACTGCGGACACTCTTAAAAAATACGGCATCAACACCGTTCGAGATTTTTTGTACAATTTACCAAAAGACTACGAAAACTTTGAAAAACCAGTCTCAATCTCAGAAATCCGACCCGGAAAAATAGTAATAAAGGGGAAAATAGACAATCTCTCAATGAGACGCGCCAAAAGACGCAATCTATCTATCGTAGAAGGAATCATTAAGGATAAAACCGGCTCCATAAAAGTGGCATGGTTTAATCAAAGCTATCGCCTAAAACAGTTTGACAAAGAGAAAGAATACTTTTTTTTAGGCAACTATGAGCTAAAAAATGGCCGTTATAGCCTAATCTCACCATCGGCGGCCCTAGTATCCGATATTGACCCATCAATTGGCCTAAATCCCATCTACGTAGCTCACGGGAGCCTAAAATCTTCAGATTTTAAGCGTCTCGTCAATAAATCAAAGAGTATTTTTGATGAAATCCCCGACTTTTTACCCACTGTAGCGCCAGGAATACGTAAAAAAGCATTGTTTTATGCTCATTTTCCAAATTCAGCAGAATCCATAAAAAAAGCACACGATTACCTTGCCTACGAAGAGTTATTTGAATTAATCCTGGCCGCCAAACTCAATCGTAGGGAAAATGAAAAGCTAAAAGCAATTAGCATCCCTTTTAACCTAGCAAAAATCAAAGATTTTCTAAGAAAGCTTCCGTTTACTCTTACCGACGCTCAAAAGAAAGCCGCCTGGGAAATCTTTCAAGATATGGAAAAAAATACCCCCATGAATCGGCTTTTACAGGGTGATGTTGGCTCAGGTAAAACTATGGTAGCAGCAATTAGTGCTTACGAAGCTGCCCTGTCAGGCGTTCAAATTGCAATACTAGCCCCAACCGCCATTTTAGCTACGCAACACTATCAAAATCTCAATAGTTTATTAAAATCATTCGGAATTCAAACCGTTCTTTTAACTGGGGCTACAAAAGAGAAAAAAGATATAAAAGAAAGGATTAAAAACGGAAATATCGACCTAGTAATCGGAACTCACGCCCTGCTAACCGACGACACCATTTTTAACAAATTAGGTCTCGTCATAATCGACGAACAACACCGTTTTGGGGTAGAACAAAGACAAAAACTAGCACTTAAGTCCCCAGAAGGGCTAGCCCCACATCTTCTTACCATGACTGCTACCCCTATTCCGCGCTCTTTACAGCTTACCGTTTTTGGAGATCTAAATGTATCAGTCTTAAATCAGCTCCCAAAAGGTAGACAAAAAATCACCACTCATATTATTCGTGAACTCGACGCTCGCGAAAAATTATACCCGGTAATTAGTGAAACCATAGCAAAAAAACAGCAAGTTTACTGGATTTGTAAAGCCATCGATGATAATCCAAAATCCGAAACTACATCTGTTAAGACGCGTTACGAAAAATTAAAACAGCTATTTCCTAGGGCTAAAATTGAATTTTTGCATGGACGCATTAAGCCGGCCGAAAAAGACAGAATAATGACACAATTTTCAGACAAGGAAATAGATATCTTGGTCTCCACTACAGTTATAGAAGTGGGGGTTGATGTTCCAAATGCATCACTAATCGTCATTGAAAACGCCGAGATGTATGGGCTAGCACAGCTCCACCAACTTCGCGGGAGAGTTGGTCGCGGTAGCGTAGCGTCTTACTGCTACCTTTTAACTTCTGGAGAAAATCGCCCTTCAAAAAGGCTCCAAGAGCTCGAAAAATCTACAGATGGCTTTCACCTTGCAGAAATAGACTTAAAAATGCGTGGTCCAGGGGAGATTTACGGGTCCCTGCAACATGGCGCACTAGATCTTAGAATAGCCACTTTATCAGATACAAAACTCATAAATCGCGCCCAAAACGATGTATTAAAATTCCTTAAAACCCCAGAGAATCTGCTACAATGGAAGGAGTTAATGCAGGGGATCACAAAATATCAGCAAATAACAACTTTGAACTAAGATTTAAAATCATAAAATATGGGAAGTCTAATAATATGAAAAAGACAGGTCCAGGAACCGTCAAAATCACGTCTGGAGAACTAAAAAGAAGGAACATAAAAACACCCGGAGACGGCACTCATCCAATGGGGGAACGAGAAAGGTTGGCACTTTTTAATATGATTTCCGAAAAATTACCCGGAGCCACAATACTTGACGCATACGCGGGCTCCGGAGCCCTTGGCCTCGAAGCTATCTCTAGAGGTGCCAAAAAGGTTTGTTTTATAGAAAAAGCAAAAAAAGCCATTGAGATCATCAGGGGGAACTGCCTTGCCCTAAATATTCAAGAAGATAAAACCTCTTTCTTTTTGGGATCAGTAAATAAATATTACGAAAAATTCAAAGAGGAACCACACCTAAAAGACATAATCCTCGCCGACCCACCATATGATGATTTAAACACGGAAGAAATAAGTCTTTTAACTCATTTTTTAAAACCCAGTGGCATCTTTGTCTTATCTCATCCAGGCACATCACCCATATTTTCTGGTTTAGAACTCTTAAAAACCCAAAAATACGCATCCGCCCACCTATCTATCTATAAAAAACTCGGCTAAACCCCAATTTATACCATATCTGGTATTGCTTTTTTGCTAAAAGTGTGATATAATTTAATTATAAGGAGTTTTTTATGTATTATCAAGATGAAGCCGATCGCAAAGAGCGTCGCAAAATCATTACCGTAGCCACCGTTGCAGTGATTTTGATTTTACTTTTAATCATTGCCATCATCGTGGTTGCAACCAAAAAATCAAGTAAAGCTAACAATACCGAATCAAACAATACGATACAGGTTGTAGAAGATAGCAATAAGACGAACAATTCCTCGTCCAGTTCCAATAATTCTTCCAATAACAATAACTCAAACAGCTCAAGTAATTCAAGTAATTCAAGCAATTCGAGTAATTCAAGCAATTCTAATAGCTCGAGCAGTTCTAGCAATTCCAGTAATTCTAGTAGTAGCTCTAGTAGCTCATCCAGTAAATCGGAATCATCGAGTTCGTCTAGTTCTAACAAAAACAGTGCCGCTACCGCTTCTAGCGATTCGCCAATGCCGAGCACTGGCCCAGAAGAAGCTTTACCAGTTGCACTAATACTTGGCCTATTAACAACGTATGCCGGTTCTGCTATTCTAGCAAAAAGAAACGCTTACAAGAATCAATAATTATCTTATTATTTCTTGATATCTAACATAAAACACATAAAAATGAGCCCCAAAGGCTCATTTTTATGTTATAATATAAATAAGCCCGAGTGGTGAAACTGGTATACACGTATGCCTTAGGAGCATATGCAGCAATGCGTGCAGGTTCAAGTCCTGTCTCGGGCACCAATCTCGTGTTTTCGATCTGATTTCCGTATAAGCGGAAGTTTTTTATTGCCAAGCATAATACGACGTATAAGCAAGCTAAAAAAGAGCCAAATAATTAGAAATACAATAGGATTATTCTTGACTAAATTAAAAGATATGTTATAATTACAAATAGTTGCTTCATTGTGAGGGAATGACATTTAAAAAAAAGGGGGGGGGAGGACATGTTTAGCTCCATATCAGAAATGACAACCTGGCTAGTTATTGGTTGGGTTATTTGGCCTGGTTCGTTTTTCCTCTTGGCGTTAATAGGAGAATCAAGAATGCCGCCGCTCTGGAAAAATCAGTCCAAAGCATTCTTTCCGGGAGATTTAGCTCTTCCGGTAATATGGATAGCAATGTTCAGATTAAACAAGGACACGCCAGTTAGCCCGTCAGCTTTCGTCATACTATTCATCATTGAAGCTGTTATTTTTGGGATGGTCACCAAAATAGCAGTGGAAGATCGGAAAAACTACCCGCGCAAGTCAGCAAACAGCCCCACGAAGATCTACCACGATCTAGTTGGGTACTACGTATTCCCACTGAGTGTTGTGCCACTATGTGTTTCCTATGCGGCCAACCTCATAGAAAATCACGCATGGCCATCGCGGTCCTTGTTATGGGTCGTCGTACCGCTTATATTTTACATTTCGTGCGTAATGTACGATATGCATAAAGGCTTTACTGTCGAGAATATCGAAGCTCGGCACCCGTCAAATTGGAAGCCAATTTGGAAGTCAAGGACCCTAGAATAAAAGCGTGACGGCAATTCACACCATTCCACCTCTGATTCAGCGCACATTAAAAAGGCCGGCAAACGTCGGCCTTTTTATATCAAGAATTAGAAACGAAAATCCATTTATATTTTAATTGCATTTTTCTTCAATTTCTGTCATTCATGACATAACATAGATGCAAACCGAGCAATTATTAGCAAAAGGGTTTTCGAATTAAGAAAAAACAGTGTTTGACTAAGCCAAATAATCGTGCCATAATATAAATATGGAAAAAGGCAAAAACATCAGAAGAACCCTGTACTATTTTTGGCGAACCTTAATGCAATGCAAAGTAAGGACTTTTTTGCTTCTAATTTTGGTGCCAATATGGATTTTCCTTTCCAACGTCGCTGTACCCTACGGCACTTCACAGATAATCGGACAACTATCAGGTGGTGATTTCGCAATCGAAAACTACGTAAGCATTTTGCTTCTCACAATTTTGTCCGCAAGCGTAAATAATCTTTTTGTCGTTAGAGCAATTGATTGGCTAGACTGGTCAATTGATGCAATAGGTGGGGAATACCTATCTAGATTGGCCTTCAAAGCGGTAATCAACCAATCCATGACATTTCATAACGACAGATTCTCCGGCTCACTAACTAGTGCCGCCAATAAACTACCCCGTGGCTTTATTGTGTTAAAATCCAATTTTGTCTGGGATTTATATCCTTTACTTTTAACGGCCATCTATTCAATTGGAGTAACGGCAACAATCTGTGGGCCTTTTGCGGCAATTTTAGCCATATATACCGCCGTATATGTAACTGTAGCTATCGCTACATATTACAAAACACGCAAGGTTGACGAAAAAATGGCCGACGCCGAAAACAAACAAACCGGACAACTAGCCGACGCAATCACCAATGAAATGTCCGTAAAATCATACGCTAGGGAAAAACTCGAAGAAAACCGTTTTGGCATTACTACTAGACACACCAAAAAAGCCACCATGAAAGTCGCGAAAGTATCTTTTTGGCGAAATCTCTCCATGAGCATCGTTAACATGGTAACTTTTACAGGGCTATTGGTGCTAATCGTAATGAGCCACAACTGGTTTGGACTCACCATCTCCAGCATGGTGCTTCTTTATTCTCTCTCAAATTCGCTCCTCTCTAACGTCTGGACAATTAACCATATCTTAAGAGCAGTAAACCAATCATTTGGCGATGCCAAAGAAATGGTATCAATACTAGATCTACCCCAAATCGTTGACGATAAAACCGATAAGCCACTAAAAATATCGCAAGCCAAAATCAAGTTTTCGGATATTAGTTTTTGCCACAAAGAACAGAAAAAACCACTATTTGAGAATTTTGAACTAGAAATTCCAGCTGGAAAAAGTATCGGACTAGTTGGCGTATCTGGCTCCGGTAAAACAACCCTAACTAAACTATTACTTAGATTTGACGATGTCTCGGACGGAGCAATCTTTATTGATGGGCAAGATATCAAGAATGTCACACAAAAATCACTTAGAGAATCAATCGCATACGTACCACAAGAATCATCATTATTCCATCGCTCCATTTATGAAAATATCGCCTATGGAAAAGAAAATGCCACCAAAAATGAAATCTACAAGGCCGCAAAACTAGCCAACGCAGACGAATTCATTCGCGAGCTACCAGATGGATACGATACGCTCGTAGGTGAAAGAGGCGTAAAGCTGTCTGGCGGGCAAAGACAGCGAATAGCGATCGCAAGGGCAATTCTTAAAAACGCTCCAATACTAGTATTAGACGAAGCAACTTCGGCACTAGATTCAGAATCGGAAAGTCAAATCCAGGGAGCTCTTGCCAATTTGATGCAAGGTAGAACCTCGATCGTGGTAGCGCATCGTTTATCAACGATTGCCGGTCTAGACGAAATCATCGTATTAAAAAACGGAAAAATAATCGAACGAGGCTCGCATGACGAACTGTTAAAAGCGGATAAAGAATATGCCAAGCTCTGGTCAAAACAAAGCGGAGCGTTTTTAAAGGTTTCCTAAAACATAGTTTGCTACCACCTGTTTTAACCTAAAGTATTCAGACTTTTCAAATTGCATATTTAAAATGCAATATTTAGCCGATGCAATATGAGCACAAAACATGCATTCATATAAATCATAACAATCTTGGATAAAAAGCGAATTAATAATTTTATTGCTACATATTACATGATAACTATTACTTGAATTTCCAGAATCGTAAGCCTTAATGCAAAAATTACAATTAGCAGAGCGAGCCGAAGCAAGCAGATATTCGGAGTTTGCACAGCCCTCAACAAAAACGATATTCTTGCAACTATGGCAGTCTGCGCAACGGTATACATTTTCACATGCATAAATCGGATCACTCATGTTAAAATTTGACGAATTAAAATTTCGCTCAGCAGAAACAATATTTATATCGTCCCATCGTTTTAATATATCTTCAATCCCACCGATCTGAACATATGGCCTCCTCCAGCCTTTATCAACGTCCACTTTAGCAATATTTGATTGGGCACTAACTTTAACCGGCCGATTTGTAATCGACCATGTTGTTTTACCAGTAATACTATCCTTAACCGGCTGAGGCAACCGCAAACCGAAGGCTAGCTTGTTAAATAATTCATTTAAATCATATCCGGAAGGCGCATCAAAAACCATTTGAAAAATCTTTTCAACAACTTTGCTAGCATCTTTATCATCCATTTATCCTCCTTTAATTGGAACAAAATCTAATACGCTTGCTTTAAAAGCAGGAAAAAGTTTGCCACCTATACTTATTCTAGCTACGCATTCGCGATCATTTAGTCTTGATAGAAATTCAACCTTATGCTCTTTTGTGTTGTTAGTAGGAATTTTCAAATTTAAATTGTCAGCCAAAAGTTTCGCTTCCAGTTGTGACAAACGAAACATATAGTAATTTGTAACATTCGCAAAAATGGAATTTTTCAATTCTTCCGAGAATTGATTCAAAAATTGACCAACTAAAAACAACGACAAATTGTACTTACGCGCTTCAGAAAGAAGACGCGCCAAAATAGGATTTTCAATAACAGCTACCTCATCAACGATAAAAATGATATGTTGTTGCTGGTTTACTCCCTCAACAAAAGTCAACAACTGCTCCATAACCAAACCAGAAATTGTTCGCGTAACCTTAGTACCAAGGCGCGCACGGTCTAAAGAAAAAAGGGTAAGAAAATTTTGATTAATAGTGCTGGCAAGATTTTCGTCAAAAAATGTTTGAGAAAAAGCTGGGACCATCTCCATCTCATCTAAGAAAGCTATAATCGGAGAAATGGCCTCAGAATAAGACTTAGTGCGAAGATCATTAAAATCAGAAAGAAAAAAATCAACAATACTAAACGGAAGATTTGGAGTCAATTTCTTTATTAGAAGATTCCGGTATTCTAAATCTGTCAACAATTTTCGTAGATTAGGATAGTTTAAAATCTTTCCAACTAGTAAAAGATAGACCGAGTGCCTTAAAACTCTTTCGAGTTTCGAATTATACTGATCCATAAGAAGAGTTTTAAATAGATCTAGTATCAGCTCAGAAGAAGAATTGACATCCTGCCCAGTATCAGAAAACAAGTTAATCGAGGATTCTGGTTTTAAAAAATCAATCACTTTGCCAAGAACCCCAATGTCTTCCTTCATAGAGTCATGCGGGTCAATCACTACAATTTTATATTTTGAACAAAAACTCGAATCACGGTATAAATTACAAATAAAAGAACTTAGGAATTTAGATTTACCAGACCCAGACGAACCAAGCACAAGCGAATGTTTAGCGAAATCGTAATCCGAAAGTTTAAGGAAATTTTGATCCATAACGTATGGAAAAGTATCTATCGAAAAAATCGCGAAACGCTGATCGTCGTGCAAATGTTCTAAGATTTTACTAGTTTCGGTATATTCAGGCGGGGATTTATAAATATAATTTTTACTAGCCGCAAAATCAAAAGCTAGAAGCTCTGCCGGTGATTGCGCAAACGATTGATGAAGATAAAATAGGCTATTTTTAAAAAAATAAAAATGCGTTTTAGAATAATAGTTTCCACCGAGAAGTGCGCGAAAATCAATAACAATATACTGCAACTCCCCGTAGCCATGGATATGAGCATAATATGCCAAACCAGCCAAATTGTCCCGATGGGTGAATGGTCGAAAACCTGAACGAGCCGCAGGCAACTCTGGCAAAGAAACGGATTTAAATATAAAAGATGATAAATTATTGATAGTCGCAGATATAGTAAATGGAGCTTTTAGATAATAATGAATTCGCTGTCTTATGACCGAAACAACAATCTGCCAATCTCCTAAAAAACCATTTACCCTGCTAAGCTCAAAAAACAAAGCCCCCCATTCATCGGCGGAAGCAGACTTCTTGGTCGGAAAAATCTCCGAAGTATAATAATTTTTATCCACACAAAAAATATATCAAAAATCAAGGTATACCGACTGACTTTTACCTTAAATAAAATATCAGCGGCTATTCGATAGGAACGAGAAAATCAGTAGTTTTATCGTGATAGCGTTCGAGTTCGGGAAGCTCGCGAAGGATATATTTAGAAGAAGGCAAAAACTCCGAATAAAATTGCAGAGACAAAGCCTGAATTTTAGCAGCTTCCCTAGACCCAACATCAAATTTTAGCCATCTACTTTTAGGAATATTAATCCGCGTAAAACCAGAAATTTCTTGCTCCCAAAGGCAATAATATCGCTTACTCTGCTGGCGACCAGAATCATACAAAACGGCACCATATTTAACCGGACCATAAATTGGTTCGTATTCATTAATCATCCGACGAAACAACTGCGGCGCATCTTTTGAAATGCTATCATTGCCCGTATCAACACCGATGCCAAAAAGAGTAAAGTCCGGGAGCGTGATGATCTCGTAATTTAATGTTTTTTCTTGTCGAGGAGTATCGTCAAAAATAAGGCGAGGATAATTTGAAAGCTTAGTTGTCTTATTTACCTGACTCGGTTTGATGCCATGGAATTTTTCAAAGGCACGCGAAAATGCCGTTGCGTTATCGTAACCATATTTAATTGCTATATCTACCACCCGAGGATTATTAGCATACAAATCCTGGCCTGCCAAAGAAAGGCGACGTTTTCGCACATATTCAGAAAAAGACTGGCCAGAAAAAACAGAAAAAATTTTACCAGCCGTATATAAATTTGTATGTAAAAATTTAGTCAATATTTCTGGATGAAGATCATCGTCGATATGCTTTTCGATATATTCGGTAAGTAAATTAAGCTGTTTATAAATATTCATAGATTCATCTTATTTTTGCAAATAACATTATACCTTTTAAAAAACTAAAAACAAGAACGAAAAGGCCAATTCTATCAGCGAAAAAGGCGGAACCCCACCAAGTGCAAAGATACATAAAACCGCATCAAGTGTGCATATTATAACATAAAACCGCAACAAATCAAACAAAGTCGTTTCGCACCAAGCATTACAATTATCACTTTAAGCCAAGATAATGTATAATAGATAAAAAGGAGGTCTATGGAATTTGTAAGATTAAAATATGCCAACAATAAACTAATTAGCGCCGAAATCAAAGAGCATCGCGAAGTTATTGAAGAATACGTAAACAAAAAAGGCTACAAGTATATTGGATTTATACCCGTCCTATTTGGCCCCAGCGGCAAAATGTTAGAACTAGATTTAATATTTAAAAAACCAGAAAACCAAACCGCAAAGGATAAAGATAATAAGAATAAAAAATAGCAAACAGCATTTTTCGTGTTATAATCATAAGCAGGATGGGGAAAATTGCAAAATATCTAAATCAGTTAATTGTCGGAAATGTTTTTGATACACCGGAAATAATAGAAGAATATTCGACCGACCGCTCTGCTCTAAGAATCAAACCCAAAATCGTAGCTTTTCCAGAATCCACTGATGACATCCAAAGATTAATGCGTTTTTTTAACCAATTATCGCAAAAAGATATTCCAGTTTCCGTTACGCCTCGTGGTTCGGGTACAGACGAAGGCGGCGCAGATCTAACTAACGAAATCGTAATATCCACAAAAAAGCTAAACCGCATGCTAGAAATTGATCCACGAGAAAAACTAGTACGCGTACAATCCGGAATTACACTTAAAGAACTAAACACCGCACTTTCCGTGGGCGGACTTACCATACCTATCGGCGGAAGAGATAATGAAACAATTGGCGGGTTAATTTCAAACCGCCCGGCCGATAATTATTCTGGTAAATATGGCGGAATCATGAACTATGTTGAGCGAATAGAAGTAGTTCTAGCCAGTGGCGACTGCCTACAAACTAATCGTCTAAAAAAATACATAGTAGCGAAAAAGGCAGCCGAAAAAACAACGGAAGGCGAAATTTACTGCAAAATTTCTAAACTCATCAAAGAAAACGAAAGACTGATTAAGGGGCTGTCGAATAACCACTCGCTCGCAGGATATCCATCCATTAAAGACGCCAAAAAACGCGAGACTCTCGACTTGATGCCACTATTCTTTGGGGCCGAGGGAACCCTTGGCGTCATATCCGAAGTCATCCTACGCGCCGTTCCGTTAAAGTCGCGAACTCTCCGCATTGTGGCAACTTCTAGAGATATCGGTACAGCCACAAAAATATTAGAAGCACTTAAGCCCATAAAACCTCGTAAATTAGACTTGTACGATTTAAAAATCATCATGGAAGCAAGAGAAGCCGGAAAGAATCTAGACGGCATCATTAAAAAACCTAGTGATGGCTATGCGGTTTTTGCTAGTTTTGACGAAAAGCCAAATGCTGCCCTAAGAAAAATTAATATTCTAAAGAACACCTTGCCACGAGGCGCAAAGTTCATCATCGAATCAGCGAATAACACATATACCCTAAATGAATTCGAAAACGCACTAACAAACTATCTGGGTAATATTCGAAATGGCGAGCGCGTTCCAATTCTAACCAACTTCTATCTACCCGAATGGAATATAGGAAACTTTTTAAACGATATTAAAATCTTGCAAGAAAAACTAAAACTAGACCTAGAGCTATTCGGCTCATACAATTCATCAATATACAGTTTGCGCCCAAAATTCAATCTCGAAGATAATGATTTTAATAAAAAAGCCACAACTTTTCTAAAAGCCGGTGCTTACATCATTAATCGCCAAGGCGGAGAACTCGCAGGCGGTACGCCAGAGGGAAGATTAAAAGCCGTAGTAACAAACGTAGATATGCAGGGGCCAGAACGCATCTTGTACACGGAGCTTAAAAAAATATTCGACCCAAATAATATTTTAAATCCCGACGTTAAACTAGGAGCTACCTCCAAATTTACCCTGACACACTTCAGGGATTCGACTTTACCCAGAACTGTGGTATAATTAATACAAATTTATAGGAGTAGTTATGAAAACAAAGTTCAAAAAACTTTCTGATTCGCGTGTAGAAATAACCGTAACATTAGACGCAAAAGACTTAAAACCAGCCGCCGATAAAGCCCTAGAAAAATTGGCTAAAGAAATAAAAGTTGAGGGTTTTAGAAAAGGAAAAGTACCGATTGAGGTTGCAAAAAAATTCATCCCAGAAAACGACTTAAACTCAGAGACCGTAGATTTTGCCGTACGTTCAACCGTAATCGAAGCCTTCAAAAAAGAGGAAAAAAGTCCACTAGTTTTACCTAGTGTTAATGTAGTAAAGTATGTTCCTGGAGAGCTAGTTGAGTATACTGCAACCGCCGACATCATCCCAGAAATCAAACTCGGCGATTATAAAAATCTCGGCGTCAAAAAAGAAAAAGTTGAAGTAGCCGAAAAAGACATTAAAGAGATCTTAAATAACCTATCAAACTCATTTTCAGAAAAAAAGGCCGTTAAGCGCGCCGCAAAACTAACCGACGAAGTAATCATTGATTTTGTCGGCAAAAAAGATGGCGAAGCTTTTGAAGGTGGCTCAGCAAAAGATTATAGGCTCGTGCTCGGTTCGAATTCCTTTATCCCGGGATTCGAAGATGGCATTGTCGGTCACGAACCAGGCGACAAATTCGATCTAAAACTTACTTTCCCCAAAGACTACGGCGCAACTAAGCTAGCAGGAGCCAAAACCGTTTTTGAAATACTATTGAAGCAAGTAAACGAAGTTAAAAAAGCTAAAATCGACGACGAAATGGCTAAAAAATGCGGACCATTTAAAACATTAGACGAACTAAAAGAAGATATCAAAAAGAACCTAGAAACCCAAAACGAGCACAAAGTAAACGAGAAATTTAAAGACGATTTAGTTAAAGCACTCGTAAAAAAATCAAAAGTTGCCGCACCAGAAATCCTAATTAGCGACCAAATTCACGCAATCCGCGATGATATTACTAGGAATGCTTCTTCTCAAGGGTTAAGTTTTGAAGAATTTCTAGACGTAAATCATGAAACCCTAGAAAACTGGGAAAAACAAGCCCGTAAAATCGCCGAGGAGCGAGTTAAAGCATCCATGGCTTTGCAAACCCTAGCCGTTGAGCAAAAAATTACTGTTTCAGACGAATTAGTCAATGCAAAACTCGCCGAACTTCGAGAAGTCTACAAAAAATCACCCGAAGCTCTAAAAAATCTCAAAGATCCAAATGTCAAAATGGACATCAAAAATCGCATGATTATCGAGGCCGCGCTAGACTATTTAGTAAAGAACAATTGCTAAAATCCATCTTTTATGATATACTTGCAAAGTAGTTTCTTATGCGCCCGCATGGGCGCATAAGTGGTTAGTACATCAAAGCTATCGAGAGAGGAATAATATGGATTTCCATGGGGTTATGATAATAGCGCATATCTTCTCCGCATTAGCAGTAAGCATGTGGATCATCCATAATCGGAAGGGTCATCGGCTAAAAGGTATGATCGGCGGCTTGACGGCATTGTGCACTACAATGTTCGTAACTGGGATTTACCTCGTGCTCGGCAATCTCCTAGGGGTCGCCACCTTTGGCCTTGTGTCGCTGATTATCTATTTCATTCTAGGAATGAACATCTATTGGATAGGCATCGAGATCGGGTTGCTAAATAATTCCAACCAGGTTCTACGTGACCAATTGTTTGGATCGGATACGGACTCCTCGGAAAAAGAGAAGCAATCCACTCGATAAGGGACTCCTCGGAAAAAGAGAAGCAATCCACTCGATAAGAAGCCGCCCCAGCACGGGGCGGCTTTTTAACACCTCAAAAGACTAGTAAAAATAAAAAGTTTGTGATATAATACTGTTAAGAGTTTCAGCTTGTTTGTTATTGCTGTATACAAACAAGCAAAATAGCGAACACTAGATGTAGGGTTTTCGAAGTAATTATGACTCGCTAAACACCACATATAGCGTAGCTAAATTACTATATATAATATATTAAGTATAAGGAGAGCATTTTAATGCCAACTATTAACCAGTTGATTCGCAAACCTAGAAAAAAGGCTGCGAAAAAATCCAAATCCCCAGCACTTGGTTCTATCATTAACACCCTAAAAACCAAGCGCTACGAAAAGGCTTCGCCATTGAAGCGTGGGGTTTGTATTAAAGTTACAACTAAAACACCAAAGAAGCCAAACTCCGCTATGCGCAAAGTTGCCCGCGTTCGTCTCACCAACGGCCAAGAAGTTTGGGCCTATATCGGAGGAGAGGGACACAACCTACAAGAGCACGCCGTAGTTCTAGTGCGCGGCGGTCGCGTACCAGATCTTCCTGGTGTCCGCTACCACGTAGTACGCGGCACATTGGACCTTCAAGGTGTCGCCAATCGTAAGCAAGGGCGCTCTAAGTATGGCGCCAAAAAGGAGGGTAAGTAATGCCACGTAAAACCACAAAATCCTTGCAACGCAAAGTTAATCCGGATCGCAAATACCAATCGATTCTAGTCCAAAGATTAATCAACAAATCAATGCTAGACGGGAAAAAACAAGTTGCCGAACGCGCTGTTTATGCCGCAATCGAAGGAGCTGCTAAAAAACTAAAATCCGAAAATCCAGTAGAAGTTTTAGAAAAAGCTATAGCCAACGTTAGTCCAAATTTCGAAGTTAAATCTCGCCGCGTTGGTGGCGCAAACTACCAGATTCCTTTCCCAATTTCTGGTCACAGACAACTTCACTTTGCCTTTTCATGGCTAGTACAATCGGCACGCGCACGTAGTGGTATGCCGTACGCCAAACGCCTCGAGGCAGAAATTGTTGACGCCTACAACGAAACCGGTGCAGCCTTCAAGAAGAAGGAAGACTGCCATCGCATGGCCGAAGCAAACCGTGCCTTTGCACACTTTGCCCGCTAAAAAACAATGTGCTTCTTTAAGGACCATAAGTATAGCGCCCTTGAGCGTGTCCGAAAAGAAGCATGGTACCTAAATAAAACAAAATATGCTTCTTTAAGGACCATATGCTTGGGCGAGCGCCCTTGAGCGTGTCCGAAAAGAAGCATATTTTGTTTCATTTAACCAATACTGTGCTATAATAGGCATAAGTAGATTTAGGAGGTAAAAATGGTAAAAGTTGCGATTAACGGCTTCGGACGGATTGGCCGAAATGCACTCAAAATTCTCTTGGACAGACGCGACGTACAAGTCGTAGCCATTAATGATATCACCGATGCTAAAACGCTAGCGCATCTTCTAAAATATGATTCCTCCTACGGAGTATACGACAAAAAGGTGTCCGCCGGTAATAATTCTATCATCATAAATACTCGTGAGATACCCGTTTATGCCGAAAAAGATCCCTCTAAACTTCCATGGAAAAAACTAGACGTTGATGTCGTAATAGAATCTACTGGCTTTTTCACAAATCCAGAAGATGCACGCGAGCATATCAAGGCGGGTGCCAAAAAAGTGGTCATCTCGGCTCCAGCAAAAGGTGCAGGGGCTAAAACCGTAGTACTCGGCGTCAACGAAGATGTCGTTGACGCATCTGATAAAATATTATCAAATGCTTCCTGCACAACCAACTGCATTGCGCCAATCATGAAAGTCCTAGAAGACGAATTTGGCGTTGAAAAAGCCATGATGACGACTGTCCACTCTTATACCGGTTCACAAAAACTACTAGATGCACCAGCAAAAGACCTCCGCGAAGCTCGTAGTGCCGCCGAAAACATCGTGCCGACTACTACGGGGGCATCAAAAGCAACCGCTCTAACAATTCCTACCTTAAAGGATAAATTTACAGGGCTTTCCGTTAGGGTTCCAACTCCAGTAGTTTCTCTTTCAGACATTACTGCGGTATTAAAACGAGACACATCGATAGAAGAACTAAATAAACTATTTAAAAAAGTTGCAAGGGAACCTTATTACGAAGGTATCATAGGCGTTATAGAAGAAGAATTAGTCTCGTCCGATTTTATTGGTAACCCTAATTCCTGCGTAATCGATCTACCACTCCTAGACGTTGTAGGTGGAAACATGGTTAAAGTTGTAGCCTGGTACGACAATGAATGGGGATATTCCAATCGCCTCGTAGAGCTTGCCGTAGATTTCGGAAAGGGAAGATCATGAAAATCTACATCGGGGCAGATTATCATGGATTAGCTAAAAAGGAATTATTAAAATACGTCCTCATTACTAAAGGATACAAGGTCCAAGACGAGGGCGCCTTTGAATATCAAAGAGAAGACGATTATAATGATTCAGCTATAGCGGTAGCTAAAAACGTACGCGAAGACCATGGCTCTATGGGTATTTTAATTTGCGACTCCGGCCACGGAATGACAATTCAAGCCAACAGATTTAAAGGGATTCGTGCGGCTAATTGTTTTAACCCAGAGTCCGCCATTCTTGCGCGCCAACACGACGATGCCAACATCTTATGCTTGTCTGCACGCATTATGGAAGACGAGGAAGCTATAGATATTGTAATGGCCTTTTTAAATACGACTTTTACCGAAATAGAACGTCGCGTAAGACGCGTTAATCGCCTAGATGAAAGGGAGGACTATGATTAGAACAGTATCAATCGTGCCGGCAATTTTAACCGACAACAAACAGGACTATCGTACGCAAGTTGAAAGAATCAATATTTTTACCAGGCGCGTACAAATCGATGTCTCGGATGGGATTTTTGCTCCTTACCCCACATTAGACATCACCAACATCTGGTGGCCCAAAAACTGGACAGCAGATTTACATTTAATGGCCTCAAATCCTTCTAATTATCTAGACACCATCTTAAAGCTTCACCCCTCTCTTTGCATTTTGCACGCCGAAGCAAACGAAGACCTTCTCCCAACTTTCAACACGCTAAAAGAAGCTGGTATTAGAACCGGCGTTGCACTTTTGCCATCAACTTATCCAGGAAATATTAAACCATACATTGACGCCGTAGATCACGTACTGGTGTTCGCCGGGCAACTAGGCGTACAGGGAGCACCGGCCGATCTTATGCAGATGGAAAAAATCGCACTTATCCGCAACATGAAACCAGAAGTAGAAATTGGCTGGGATGGCGGAGCAAATATTACTAACATCAGAGCCCTCTCACACGCTGACCTCGATGTAATTAACGTAGGGGCAGCTATTTCGCAAGCCACCGATCCGGGAGCAGCATTTAGAAGCCTGGTCGCCGAAATTGACAAAAACGGAGTAGTGTTGTAATAATGGCACGCATCGTCTCCCTTGGTTCGGCCCTGCAAGATATTTTCTTGATAGACCATGACGATTTAGTTGCAAGACCCATCGATAAAGGCCCAATTTACGGTGATATTTTGGTTGGCTCCAAAGTTGACATCGATAAAATAGCTTATGAAATCGGCGGGGGAGGATTAAACTCGGCTATCACCTTTGCGAGACACGGCCACGAAGCTATTTTTATGGGAAATATCGCCCATGACCCCGCTGGCGAAGCCATAATTAGCATACTAGACAAAGAAAACATTGATAGTAGCTACATCAACTTCTTAAACAAAAAATCTACCGGCACGTCTATTATTCTGCTAGACGAGAGGAGCGGAGAACGCACCATTCTAACCTACAGAGGCGCCTCTGCTCAATTTGGCGAGTTTAACGAACAGGATCTGGACCTAATTCAACCAGACTGGCTCTACACTACATCACTAAAAGGCGATTTTGACACATTAAAGAGATTTTTCAAGAAATCTAAGGACGCAAATATTAAAATAATGTTCAATCCTGGCAGTAAAGAAATAGAGGAGCATAAAAACTTAATTAGTCTTCTTAAATACGTAGATGTTTTAAATCTTAACCAATCCGAAGCCAGACAAATTGTACCCGGAGTTAACCTTAGCGAGCTAATAAGCCATCTGCGTAATTATTGCCCCACGGTTATTATTACAGCTGGACCAATGGGTGGCATAGCCAGCAACAAAGATGAAACATATCGTTTCGGCATTTACGAAGATAAAAAAATAAAGGACGCAACCGGCGCAGGGGACGCATTTGGCTCCGGTTTTTTGGCTCATTTAGCTAGTGGAAAGTCATTTAAAGAATCATTAATCTTTGCATCCGCCAATTCAACATCCGTAATTACCAAAATCGGCGCCAGTAAAGGAATTTTATCGGGAAAAGAGCAATTACATCTAATGCCAATTCAAAAAATCTAGAAAGGAAAACATGATAAAGGCCGAAGAAGAATTAATAAAACAATTATCAATCGCAGATTTAGAGCGCGCAAATGCATACGCCAGAGATTTAGGACAAGGACTGAAAATAGTTCGTTCGTTTCCACAGGGAGTCACTGTTTTTGGTTCAGCTAGACTACCGCAAGACAATAAGTATTGTAAAATGGCACACGAGCTCGGCCACATGTTGGCCGAAAACGGCCATGCAGTAATTACGGGCGGCGGCCCAGGCATTATGGAAGCCGCATCTCACGGGGCGTACGAAATCGGTGGAAGAACTATCGGTCTAAATATTACACTCGCACACGAACAATTTCCTAACCCCTACCTTACTGATTGTCTAACATTTGAGTACTTTTTTGCTCGTAAAGTTGCATTAGCTATGTCTGCCAAGGTATTCGTCTTTTTCCCAGGAGGATTTGGTACAATGGACGAACTATCCGAAATCCTTTGTTTGACGCAGGAAAAGAAAATGCCGACTATGCCAATATTCTTGATCGGCGAAAGCTACTGGAAAGGTTTCGATAAAATAATCGGCAAAATGTTGGCACTAAAACTAATAAGCGTACACGATACTGGGATTTTTAAAATTACCAACAACCTAAAAGACGTCGTTAAGGCCGCCAACAAAATCGGTCATCCAAAAGTTTCAGAAAACTTCTATGATGGCTTTAGAGAGGCTTCTGCACTAGGCCAAGCTGGGAATTAGCATCTGCAATTCTAATTAATTCGTTATATTTAGCAATACGTTCCGTACGAGACAAAGAACCAGTTTTGATTTGTCCTGTACCAAGCCCAACCGCAAGATGTGCAATCGAAACATCCTCCGTATCGCCAGAACGATGAGACATAATAGTATGATATCCAGCATTCTTTGCCATTATGACGGCGTCGATAGTCTCCGACAAAGAACCAATTTGATTAGGCTTAATCAAAATCGCATTTGCGGCTCCTAACTCTATGCCTTTTTCCAATAATTCCGTGTTCGTTACAAACAAATCATCTCCAACCAGTTGTACTCGCCCACCTAATCTTTCGGTCATTTTTTTCCAATTATCCCAATCATCTTCAGCCAAACCATCTTCAATCGAAACCACAGGATAATTATCGATAATCCAAGTATACCAATTAATCAAATCGTCAGCAGATTTCCAATCACCATTAGTCTTCAACTCATAGTGGCCATGATTATAAAACTCGCTTGCCGCTATATCCATAGCAATAGAGATATCTTTACCAAGTTCAAAACCCGCTTTTTGGACAGCTAAACGAATGCATTCTAGCGGCTCATTATTACCTTCTCTTACTCGTGGTGCATATCCACCCTCATCGCCAACTGTAGTCGGATAACCGCGTTCATTCAAAATGTCTTTAAGCGCATAAAAAACTTCCGCCCCATATCGCACAGCCTCAGCTATATTTCCCGCACCAAGTGGCATAATCATATACTCCTGAAAATCGGTTGCCCAAGCTGCATGCGCTCCGCCATTCATTACATTCATCATCGGCATCGGAATAGACATCTGGTTAGTGGTGCCAGCCAGTTCAGCGATATAATAATAAAAAGGCATTTTTCTTGCGTTAGCATTCGCTTTGGCATTTGCAAGAGAAACAGCTAGCACGGCATTTGCGCCCAAGCTAGATTTATTCTCGGTGCCATCTAGTTCGAGCATCAATTGATCAACGGTAAAAGGATCCGCAATGTTACCCACAAGCACATCGCGAATCTTAGAATTAACATTCCAGACCGCCTTTAATACCCCTTTACCGCGGTAATAATTTTTGTCCCCATCACGCAGCTCCAAAGCTTCACCAGAACCGGTAGATGCACCAGAAGGTACAATAGCTCTGCCAAAACCACCATTTCTAAGCCAAACAGCTGCTTCTACTGTTGGATTTCCTCTTGAATCTAAAACTTGTCGCGCTTTTATATCTTTAATAACGAAATTATCCATAAGCATATTATAGCATTTTTTTATGGAACGTGATATCATAAACATAAGTATTATAAAGGAGTTTTTATGGATCAAGATTACGAGGGCACCCCAAATCCCCTCAATCCCAAGCCTACACCAGAAGAGCCGGTCAAGAACGCATCGGAAGCTACAGATCTAAACAACGATAACGTTACTAGACAACAAAACGATAATGCGCCCGAATCGTTTAAACCAATAAAACAAGCTGACGATACATTTGGTTCGCTTAAGCCAATAATACAACCCGAAAACCCATTTGGCACAAAATCAGAAAAAATAAATCCCATAAAAACAACTCTTAGTCGCCCAAACTTTGGCGTAACAAGACCACTAGCGGCCAACAAAAAATTCGTACCCGTAAAGCCAGACAACGATATTAAAGCGACCCCAATACTAGACGAAGCTCCAAACACTTCAAGCGCACAACCAAATAATAGCTCAGCCCCTCAAATCAACGCTGCACCAAAGCCAATCGTTACCGAGGTTAAATCTACTCATACTCTGCTCAAAAAACGGGGCTTGATTGTCGGTGGTATTATTGCGATATTTTTAGCAATAGGTTGCGGCGTAGTTGCAGCGCTCTTAATCATCAATAAGCCAGAAGATCCAGTAAGTATGGCCTTTCAAAACCTATTAGAAAACGGCTACAACGACAATATGGATATAAGCGGCACAGTCGCAATCACCATTAATGACGATAGCTCCCCCTTTTCAAGAATTAAGATTAATCTAAACTCCCAAAAACTCGGTGGCTCGTTTGCTAATTCAGCTGATATAAACTTAAATCTTAAAACACAGAATTCACCAGAAGATACCACAGTAAATATTAGCGAAATATACACACCAAAAGGAGATTTGTATTTTAGAACCGAAAACATGGAGAATCTAACTACATCGCTCATAAACAATCCCGAACCAGTAATTGACTGCAAGAACGAAAAAGATTGCGCTACAATCACCCCATCTGCGGATGACTCAAATTACCCCAATAAAACCACTAACAATGCCGAAAGCAAATGGGTTAAGATTTCTAGTAATACCATCAATCAAGCAATTAACCAAAACTCAAGTTGTTTTACACCACTTGTGAATAGCCTCGACAGTAATTCAAAAAATATCGCCCTGCTATACCAACAAAATCCATTTATTTCCTCCAGCACAGAAGGCATCCCAATCAGCAATAAGAACTATCCGGTGCGCCGCATTGTCTTAAATAAAACAAAGTTTGAAAGCTTTATTACCTCAATTAATAGCTCCAAAGAAGTGACTAACTTAGCTAGTTGCCTAGGACACAGTAACGATGATTTAAATTCGGATAACCTAATTAGTAGCATATCAAATCTACCGAATCTATATGTCGAAATTGACGAACAACATAAGATCTCTAGACTATATTTCGAATACCAAAATAATGATTTTAGCATGATAACGGACCTAAATATTGCATACCCCAACAATATTACCATATCCGAACCGAAGAACTACGAAGAATATGAGACGATTATACAACAATTCATAGAAAACATCGCCAATAATCTAAATATAGAATAAACCTTTTTTTCGAAAAAGTATTGACAAAAATAATTCATAGTGGTATACTAACAACATCCTGAATCGGCAAAAGCCGATTCCAGCACGTTAAACCTCGAAGAAGGGTAAGGTAACGCCTATGATTGTCAATTGCATGCAGAATATCAAAAATAGCTATGCCGCTGCCACCTGGGCCGCCAAGTAGGCTTCGAGAACGGCCGAAGAAGCCCAGGAGTAATGTCACCCATGGAAAAAAGGAGAAGGTGAGCTGATGATCTTTATCAGAGCCGTTATCAAGGCCCGTCCGTCACGATAGCTTATCGGGCGGAGGGAAGCACCCCTTTAGGGGAGTTCGCAAGCGCCCCGAGACAATAAGTCTCGGGGCACTTTTTTATTGACAAAAACTTTACGAAGTGATATCATAAAACGATAACGAGCCACTTGGCTCGCGAACATTAATCGTCGAGAACAGTATGAGGAGGGATGCCTATGATTTGGCATTATACCGCCACCCAGTAGCATATGCGCCGCGCCCCCTATCACTTCAAAAGAAGGGAGAATATGTTCAATAGACCAGCGCGGGCTGCGCCCGTATATCAAAACGCCGTTGCCCCCAATCGATGCCAAAGGAACGGCGGAGACGCCCCTCATTCACACCGCAACGCGTTTAGGCGTCACGGCTCCGACGCCTAAGCGTACTGCCCTAAGCCCATAACTGCGAACCTGACGAGCCCCGGGACCTAGCGTCCCGGGGTTTCCTTTTATCTTGAATTTGCTATAATCTAGTCATGAACGAGGCGTTAAAAGAAAAGCTAAAAACCCTCCCGGCAAGTCCCGGAGTTTATTTTCATAAAAACGTCAATAATGAAATAATCTATGTAGGGAAAGCAGCCGTCCTCAAAAACCGCGTTCGACAATATTTTCAAAAATCTCAAAAAGACCCAAAAACCGAAGCCTTAGTTTCAGAAATTGTAGACACCGACTGGATCGTAGTTGATACCGAAATGGATGCTTTATTTTTAGAAGCAGAAATGATCAAACGTTACATGCCAAAATGGAATATCTTGCTACGCGACGATAAAACCGTATCCTACGTTAGAATCGATTTAAAATCAGAAGTACCTTTTGTTTCGTTCACACGTAACCCCACAGACGATAAAGCTACTTACGTTGGGCCATTTTATGGCAAATCGGGAATCGAGAAAGCGGTAAGAATATTGCGCAGGATTTTCCCATACTACGACAAACCATACACGGGCAGAAAAACACTAAACACCGACCTTGGACTAACTCCGGGTATCGAAATCGGCAAGTCAACCGCCAAAGATTATAAACGAAATCTCAAAAAAATGATTCGCTACCTCGAAGGCGACAGAAAAAAACTCCTAAAAGAACTCGAAAAAACTATGCTGCTAGAATCAAAAAAAGGAAACTTTGAAGCCGCAGCAGAAGCAAGAGACCAACTAAGAGGCCTAAAAGAGCTACAAAAGAAAATCGTTTTTTCAGACAAAGAGTTCTTGGATATTTCGTCAGACCAAGCCTTAAAACAGCTTCAAAAAATGCTAAATCTAATCTCACCACCACGCCGAATCGAAGGCTACGACATCTCGCACCAATCCGGCAAAGATACGGTTGGCAGTATGGTAGTTTTCGTAAACGGCACCGCCACCAGAAGCGAATATCGCAAATTTAAAGTACGCACCTCCACAAACGACGATTTAAAAAGCTTGCGAGAAGTTATAGAACGAAGACTAAAACACAAAGAATGGGATTTTCCGAATCTGATACTTATTGATGGTGGAGAAACGCAGATTAATGCAGTGCTTCCACTTATTGGGCCCTATAATATTCCAATAATTGGACGCAGCAAATCTGGAGATCATTCAAAATCAGCTAAGGTCACCCTCGTAATACCCGAAGCCACTGGTAGCTTCCGTCGCATAAAGTTATCTAGCGGCGATCACGTCACGAGACTAATTGCCAGAGTAGACGAAGAAGCCCACCGCTTTGCCATCACATATCATTCTTTACTCAAAAGAAAAAATATGCTAAATTAAGAACAGGAGTTATTTTTATGGACATAGGAAGATTTTTAGAAATTATCATTTTTATCTCAGCAATCCTGACTATCCTTTTAATTTTAGTACAACAACGTGGCGCATCGCTCGGCTCCGGTTCGGGCAGCTCTAGCGAGTTATACACTACAAGACGTGGCCTAGAGAAATCACTCTTCATAACTACAATTGTCACAACATTAGTTTTTGTTTCTTCAATAATAGGATTACTCTTAATTCCGGCATAATATGGCAAACTCAATCAAAAAGCGTGGGCAAAAGATAGCAAGAAAGTTTTCTAAAGCTTCTCTAAAAGCTAGCGAAAACAGCCGTAAACACATCAAAGAAAAACTCATCAATCGTATTTCTCACGTCGAAAATATTCGTTTATTGATTCTTGAGTGGATATTAATGATTAGTGCCCTAATCGTGTTAGCGATAGCTCAAGCCTTTTGGTTCGGTAATTCATACGCCGAAAACGTTTTTACAACCGGGGGTACCTATACCGAGGCTACATTAGGGGAAGTTGCTTCTCTTAACCCTCTTTTTGCTACAACGAGCAGCGAAAAGGTATTAAGTAAATTACTGTTCGCCACGATTTCCAACAATGATTACTCTGGCCACCCCGGAATTGGTCTCGCAAAATCAATCACTCCAAGCGAAAACGGCAAAACATGGATCGTAAAATTAAAAGATAATTTAAAGTGGTCAGACGGCGAACCAATTACCAATGACGACGTATTATTTACCATGGAATTAATCAAAGATCCGGCCGTAAACTCAATCTACGATTCTAATCTCGCCAACGTTAAGGCTTCGATAAGCGAAGCGGGAGAAATCATCTTCACTCTGCCCACACCGTATGCTGACTTTATTTCAGCCCTCGATTTTCCAGTTGTCCCAAAGCATGTTCTAGAAAATACTAACCCCAAAACGCTCGTAGAGGACAATTTCTCTAAATCTCCAGTTACTTCTGGAGCCTTTTCGTACAATGCTGCCCAAAATTCTACTCCAGGAGAATTTGTCTATTATCTATCTACTAACCCAGATTACTACAAGGGGAGACCTTTACTTAACGGCTTCGCAATCCATACATATAATAGTAAAGAAGACGTTATTCGCGCAATCAATAGTGGAGCGGTTACGGCTACCGCAGAATTATCCGAAATAGACTCCAGCCAGATTAACTCCGATCAATTTAATCAGAAAAACTCCACGTTAAATTCGGGTGCATTTATTTTCTTTAACACCGCGCACGAAAGCGTCAAACAAAGAGAATTGAGAGAAGCCATCAGACAAGGAATAGATTTAGCCAAGATTCGCGAGCAAGCAAAAGAAGCTCTGCCACTTAATTATCCTTTACTAAGTTCACAAATAGAAATCAGCAATTATCCCGCCCTTCCAGAATATGACGCCGAAACGGCCAAAACCAAAATATCGGAGTTATCAGGCGAAACTCCAATCCATATAGATATCGCAACAGCTAATTCCGGATATTTACCAAACGTTACAGAAACGGTTAAATCAGAATTAGAAAACCTGGGAATTGAGGCTACTGTCTCAATCTACGAAGAGAACCAGGACTTCATCACCAATGTCATTTCGAAACGAAATTACGACATTTTAATATACGAAATTGAACTCGGAGCAGATCCAGATTTATTACCGTATTATCACTCCTCACAGGCTTCTGCGGGAGGGCTCAATCTCTCAAACTATAAAGATACGCTAGTAGACGATTTACTTCTTGGCGCGCGTGACACTTTGGACGAAAACCTTAGAATAAAAAAATACGAGAGCTTCCTCGAACGCTGGGTGACAAACGTACCCGCTATCGGACTTTACAAATCCAATCTAACTTATTTTTATAATAAAAACGTACGTACTTTTAGTGACGATACTAAGCTTGTCACCGCCCTCGATCGTTTCGTCGATATCAATAACTGGGCGGTTAATAAAACCACCAAAAACAAAACCCCATAATCATAAATATTGTGATATAATTGTGCTATGCGCGCGTGGTGGAATTGGTAGACACGCTACCTTGAGGTGGTAGTGGCCACATTTACAGCTGTGCTGGTTCAAGTCCAGTCGCGCGCACCAAACTTAGTGGTGCAAAGCGATCACAACAAAACAAAGGAGGTAGATGAAAAAGAATATTATAAGTACCCTAGCAATCGGCCTTTTAATGGTTCTTGGCTTAGGGTTTTTTGTAGGCCAAGTATACGCCGAAGAAGAAACTAAGGCCAGCGAAGATACATCCGGCACCAGCATCCGACTATCACCAGCCAATTTCGTGGTAAAACTACCTCCAGATTCCATAGTCGAAAATACCTTCGAAATCAAAAACGAAGGCGAAAGCGAAATCAAAGTCGAAGTATACGCTAGTCCATATTCCTACACCTATTCCGAAGAAGAGGATGCCTACAAGCTAGGATTTTCCAAAGAAAACAACTTTACCCAATTGTCCCGTTGGATGACTTTTGAAGACGCATCTGGAAACTATGTCGAAAAACCGACATTCACTATCCCCGGCAACGAAAAGCTCAACGTAAAATACCGCATCAAAACTCCAATCAACATGCCTAGCGGCGGCCAATATGCTGTGATATTTACTCACGCCTTAACCAGCGTAACATCTGGTAGCGGTATCCGCACAGAAGCAAGCCCAGGCATCGTAGTATATGGTCATGCTACCGAAGGGGAAAATATTATCTCTGCCGAGGTTTCTAAGCTCTCGATCGAAAAGGGAATAACCGAAAATGAAATCTCACGCAACAACATATATGCAACCGCAAAGGTAAAAAATAACGGCAATGTGGATTTTGTTGCAACCGGAAAACTAGAAGTTAAACCAATTATCGGATTCTCGTCCTACGAAAACACCAACGGCGCCAGAGTCTCCGTTATCCCAGAAGTAGAGATGAGTGTCTTTGAAGAATGGAAGGATACTCCAGGTTTTGGACTATACAAAGCTACTTGGACAGTAACCGCTGGCGATCAAACAGAAACAACCGAGCGCACTTTCTTCTTATTCTCGCCAGTAGCGCTAATTGGTGTAATTTTATTATTGACATTTTTAACCATATGGATTATAATGCTAATCAGGAAACGTAAAGCACGTCGCTCTAGGTTGGCTATCTAGACGATTTTACGAAACCAAAATAAACAATAAAAATTAAAAAGAGAGTGTAGAGTATGAAAAAAACATCAAAAACAATACTTGGCATTTTTGGGCTCGTAGCAGTCATAGTAATGACGCTTCTCGCCGCAATTATGCCATCATCAGATACCTCAGCCATGGACGGTGTAACCGACACCGTTGTTGTAACCGTGGTAAATAGTCATGCATGGATTAAAATCAACAATCCAAGCAATGACGCAATTTTGTCGCATCCACAACAAACTGTTGAATTTGAATATGGAAAACTTCGAAAAGCCACGGCACAATTAATATACACCGATGACCACGGCACCACTCACGCCGTAGATCTTGGCGAAATTGATTTAAGCGAAGATACTGGAACCGCCGGAATATCCATAGACCTATCTGGATACGGATATGGAGATATGACAATCAAAGTAATTGGTGAGGGAATCTATGGTGAACCATACGAAGATGCTATCGCTATTTCGTATTATCCAGTAACCACAACCGTAGAGCAAGATCCCGACACCGAAGATGTCTACGCCAATCTAGATTACGATCTAGACAATCCGGAAATCGATACTCTAGTGCTTAATATTTATGACGAAAAAGATCCAGAGAAACTTCTATGGACCATCACCGTTCCGCGTGGAACCACTAAAGTAGAATTACCGTTCGCCGAAGAAGGCTATGCGGCAGGAAAATATATAATCACCACTACTGCCTACAATGCAAACGGCGAAGATTTGTACGTACCATACGTAGTAGGCCTAGATTATACTAGAAAAAACGTTCCAACCGATGTACCTAACACTGGTACACTTACAGCCGGGGCGCTAAACGTCTCTAAATCAGACTTTCTTGTAACTAGCCTCATCGTTCTGTTAATTGCTAGTTTTGGCGGCATCTATTTCGTATCTCGTCGCAAAAATAGCTCTAAGAAATAAGACTTAAAACTCATATTCTGCACAAAAAAATTGGGCACTCATACTGCGAGGGTGCCCAATTTTAATGATATATTTATTCAGTTACGCCGAGCTCGATACGCTTAAACTGACGAATAGCAATATTTTCACCAGTTTTAGCAATCGACTCTTTAATAAACTGTTCAACAGTCTTAGTGTCGTCCAAAATGTAAGGCTGATTCAATAGAACTTTATCCGAAAAAGCCTTCTTCATTTGACCTTCGAGAATTTTCTCTTTCATATTCTCTGGGCCCTTAAAGTTAGCTTCTAGCTCCTTAATTTTAGCGTTTTTAACTTCTTCTGGAATATCTTTTTCAGAAACATAAAGAGGATTCATTGACGCAACTTGCATAGCAATCTGGTGAGCAAGAGTCTTAAACTCCTCAGTATTAGCCACAAAGGAAGTCTCACAGTTCACCTCAACAATCGCGCCAAGGCGCCCATCATGAATATAGGCCTCAACCCTACCCTCACGAGTCTCACGATCGCCGCGTTTTTCGGCTTTAGTTAAACCTTTTTTACGCATAGCTTCTAAAGCTTTATCAAAGTCACCCTTAGCTTCAACTAAAGCCTGCTTAGCATCAGTAAGACCAGCGCCAGAAAGTTCTTTTAATTTTTTTATTTGTTCGATATCAATTTTTACGTCTGCCATTTTGCCTCCTAGTTATTTTTTACCTTCTTTTATTGCATCCACAAAATAGTCTAGCACTAATTTGGTTGCCTTGATAGAATCATCATTCATTGGAATTACATAGTCAATACCCGTAGGGTCTACATTTGAGTCAACCAGGGCAAAGACCGGAATATTTAATCCTTTAGCTTCTTTGATGGCATTTTTTTCCTCATTCGCATCTACTACTAATACAGCGGCAGGTTGTTCAGTCATATCTTTTATGCCACCATAACGCTCATTCAATAAATCGATTTCCTCTTGAAACCTTTGAACTTCAAGCTTAGAATAACGATTCTCGAGCTCACCACTATTCATGCGCCTCTCGAGATCTTTAAGTTTTTTGATCTGGCGGTTAACGGTTTCAACATTAGTAAGAGTGCCACCAACCCACCTTACGGTAACATAAGGCATTTCAACAGATTCCGCCGCCTCTTTTACTATGTCCTTCATTTGTTTCTTAGTGCCTACAAAAAGCACTTTCTTGCCATTTTTGGCGATCTCGGTAATTTTAGGCAATGCTACCTCTAAACTACTGACCGTTTTAGCAAGATCAATAATATGCGCGCCGTTACGCTTGCTATGAATATATGGCGCCATCTTTGGGTGCCAACGGCTAGTTTTGTGCCCAAAATGAGCACCACTCTCAAACAGAGCCTTCATATCGACTTTCGTAGCCATATGATTTCCTTTCTCTTCATCCTTGGGAATCTAAGCCTAATCGCCAGGAAACCTCCCAAGAATTGATTCATTAATTAATATACCCCACAACTATATCACGAATCATAAAAAAATGCAATCCGTCGTACTAACGCAGCGCCGATGTAAACCTCATTTCGTGAGCGTCTCGTTATTATAACCTATTGACAAATAAGCAAATATATGATAAACTTACTAACAAGGCCTCCACATAGAAAGGAAAGATTATGGCCAGATTAAGCCCCATAGGATCTGAAGAATGGTACATGGACATTCAGCTCAGAGGAGTGAGCAGGGTTTATCGCGAACACGGCATTACAGCAAAAAGGCCGGTCGTTGGTAAGACCGGGTTCGTCCATGCCGAAGATGGCAATGACGACAAGCTGGCCGAAAGGCGCGAGGAGACTGAAGAGCTCCGATCAATCATGTACGAGTCCTAGCACCTTACGCCCCCGAGAGCATCAGCTCCCGGGGGCCTTCCTTTTTCGGTAAAAATCCCACAAATAGTTTTCCTTTACATTTTTTAGAATATCTGATATAATGACGAGAATTATGAGTAAAAAAGAATTACATCCTAAAGATTATCGCTATGTCGTTTTTTCAGACGAGGCAGCTGGTTTTTCGTTTTTAACCAAATCTACCGCAATTAGCGAAGAAACCATCAAATGGGAAGATGGCAACGAATACCCATTAGTAAAAGTTCAAATATCTTCTGCGAGCCACCCATTCTTCACCGGTGAAGAAAAGATCATCGATACAGAAGGCCGCGTAGACAGATTCAAAGCTCGCGCTGAAAAAGCCAAGAAATTGCGTGAGGCGCTAGAAAACAAAGCGAAAAAAGCCGCTAAAGAAGCCGAGAAAAAAGCTCGCGCAAACGACAAAATCGAAGCAAAAGCCGATAAATAGAAAAGAGGCCCTAGCAGGGTCTCTTTTTGTTCAAAACCACACTATGCTATAATAAAAGAATATTAATAAGGAGTTGTTATGTTTGACACCAAAGAAGATCGCAAGAAGATGGAAGAAGTCATCGAACGATTTGATAATGAAATGAAAAAGGTTCGCACCGGGCGCGCCCATCCAGACATGCTAGCCGGAATCAAAGTCGAATCTTATGGTCAAATGATGCCCCTGAATCAAGTTGCCAATATTACTGCCGCAGATGCAACCCTGCTCGTTGTTACACCTTTTGATCCAGCAAACATCAAAGCCATCTCTGAGGCTATTAGAGCAGATCAATCTTTAGGCCTCAATCCCGCCGACGACGGCCGAGTAGTACGCGTGCCAATCCCAGCCCTCACCGAGGAACGCCGCAAAGAAATCGTAAAGCAAGCTTCGGTCAAAGTGGAAGAAGCAAAAGTTGCTCTTCGCAACAAACGCGAAGATGCGAGAAAAGCCATCAAGGCTGCAGCCGAAATGAGTGAAGACATCAAAAAACGTGCCGAAAAAGAAATTGACGACCTTACTAAAGAGTTTAGTGATAAAATAGAGGCCGCTTTTAAAGAAAAATCCGAAGAAATAATGAAAATATGATTAATCACTTAGGAATCATCGCAGACGGCAATCGTCGTTGGGCGAAAGAACAAGGACTACCAACTTTTGAAGGTCACAGAAAAGGCCTAGATACACTCGAAAAAACAGTAGATTTAGTGGCCGCTGAAGGTGTTAAATATCTTACTTTTTACGTTTTTAGCACCGAAAACTGGGGAAGAAATAGTACCGAAGTTTCCTTTATCATGTCCCTAATTAAAAACCGAATTTTAGGATACGCTAAAGAGCTAAAAGAAAAGAATCTTCGTTTTATAGTCCTTGGCACCAAAGATAGACTTAATCCCAAACTCGTTAGCTTCTTGGAGCAAGCCGAAAAAATAACCGAGGATTGTACCGGTATGACGGTATCCTTTTGTTTTAACTATGGTGGCGAACAAGAAATCGCCGACGCGGCTAAAATAGCGGCTAGAGAAGGCGAAATCACGCCAAAGACCATCCGAAAACACTTATACCATCCAGAAATTCCAAACCTAGATATGGTAGTTCGAACCTCGGGCGAAGAGCGAATCTCCGGCTTTATGCTCTGGCGCTCATCATATGCCGAATTTATGTTTATAAAAAAATACTTTCCAGACCTAAGCGCGAAAGACATCAAAAAAATCATCGAAGAATACAATAACCGCAACCGCAGGTTCGGCAAATAACAGATTCATTTTGCAACTAAACTTAAGAATTAACTTTTTTATGCTATAATTAAAGAATGGATATTGTTGTAGGGGTAATTGTCGGTCTCATAGTTTTAATGTTTTTAGTGACCGCACACGAATTCGGCCACTTTATTATGGCCAGAAAAAACGGCGTTAAAGTATTAGAATTTGGAATTTGTTTTCCACCTAGGATGGTTGCCTGGGTCAAAGATCCTAAAACTAAAAAATGGCGCAAATTGCCACGCAAAGAATGGAAAAAACCTCAAGATGGGTTGATTTTTAGCCTGAACTGGCTACCAATTGGCGGTTTTTGCCAAATGGACGGTGAATCTGCGGCTGACACCAGAAAAGGAACTTTTGGCAATGCTAGTTTTTTAAGTAAAACCAAGATTTTATTTGGCGGCGTAGCCATGAACTGGCTTGTGGCCTTCATTATTTTTACGGTCCTCGCCTGGACCGGTATGCCAGAATTCCTTGATAATCAATTTACGATTACAAGCGACTCCAGAATAAGTGCAAAACCAGTTCAAATAACTTCAGTGGCCGAAAATTCCCCGGCAGACAAAGCCGGCATAAAAAACGGGGATTACATTATCGCAGTAGACGATACTACCGTTAAATATTCAAGCGATGTCTCGGAATACAACGAAGCCCATGCGGGTCAAAGTGTAATCTATAAAATTATCCGAAGCCAAAATAGCGAATGCATCAAAAATCCAGAATGTTGGAATGGTGAATGTGACCGTAATGAGCCCCTAGAATCGCTAGAAATACCGACCACTCTAAACAATAAAGAATCCGAATACCTACTTGGGGTTACGATGTCCACATCACAATCACTCACTTATTCCACATGGTCGGCACCTATCGTTGGGGCCGGACTAACCCTACAGCTAACAGGCGAAACATTTAAAGGCGTTGCAGAGATGATTGGTAATTTAGTATCTGGCATAGCCAGGCAATTTAGCTTTAATCCAGAAGTACGCGAAGATGGGCAAGAAGCAATTTCGACGGTCGGCGAATCAATTTCTGGCCCTGTAGGCATCATCGGCGTGCTCTTTCCAACTTTTACTGCAGCTGGCCCAACCAACCTAGCTTTCCTCACGGCACTGATATCGGTTTCTTTGGCTTGCATGAACGTCCTCCCCATCCCAGCTCTTGATGGTGGACGATGGTTACTTATCGCAGTCTATAAACTTTTCAATAAAAAACTTACCAAGGAAACTGAGGAAAAAATAGTCTCCCGCGCCATGTTTGTTTTACTTGCACTTATCTTCATCGTTACAATCCTAGACATAGTAAGAATAGCAAACTGATAACCAAAAAATATGGCGAATAAGAAAAACACACAGATAAAGCATGTCACTAAAAAGTCACTAATAATTGTTTTTATGGAGATATTAGTGCTACTTTTACTAACCACAATACTCGCCATCTGGCCATTTAGCCAATCCGCACTTCCAAGCATTTTTACTATATTACTCGCTATTCTTTTGCCTGGCTTTATTGCGCAAAAATTTCGTAAGACCAATCTAGGAAAAAGCATCACATTTTTAAAACTGGACCGCACGGAAATCGGACTAAAAGGCTTGCCCACCTGGGCCGACCTTGGGCTCGCACCCATAGGCTTTGGAGCCTACTTCCTTTTCGCCTTAGGACTAACCTCGCTATTATTTTGCCTCCCGTGGCCCCATGAAAGCCAAATGCCGATCGTTAACAATCATTTATTACTATCAAATTTTGATACAATCATTTTGTTTTTAAACCTAGCAGTCATTGTTCCTATTGCTGAAGAAATCATTTTTCGCGGCTGGCTATATGGTAAGATGCAAAACTCGCTCCTAACCATGTTCAAAGCCCCAACATCCACAGTCATTTCCATGTTAGTGGTATCATTGCTATTTGGCGTCTTTCACGGTCAATGGGACGCAGCAGCAAACATGTTTGCGATGTCCATAGTTTTATGTGCCATGCGAGAAACCACGGGTACAATCTACTCTGGAATGCTAATGCACATAATCAAAAACACGATTGCGTTCTGTGTTATAATGTTTGCATGAGATTATCTAACACTTTTGTCAAGACACTAAGAGAAGCTCCCAAAGACGAAACAGCAAGGAATGGAGCATTACTGGTACGAGCCGGCTACATTCATAAAGAAATGGCCGGAATATACGACTATCTACCACTAGGACTAAGAGTAATCGAAAACATTAAAGAAATTGTTAGGCAAGAGCTAAACAAAATCGGTTGCGAAGAATTACTTCTTACTGCTTTACAAAATCCAGAACCGTGGGAAAAGACTGGTCGATTTAGCGAAAAAGAAGTGGATGTATGGTTTAAAACTGAGCTTGCAAGCGGCGGCACGCTAGGCCTTGCGCCTACGCACGAAGAACCAATCACCAGTCTGATGAAGAATTATATATCCAGTTATAAAGATTTACCTAGATATGTCTATCAATTTCAAACCAAATTTAGAAACGAATTAAGAGCAAAATCTGGAATTTTGCGTGGTCGCGAATTCTTGATGAAAGACCTCTATAGCTTTCATGCTACCGAAGAAGATTTAGATAGCTTCTACAAAGAAGTAGAAAAAGCCTACATGAAAATCTTTGAACATCTAAGCCTAGGTGACTCAACTTTAGAAGTGTTTGCATCTGGTGGAATGTTTTCCAAATACTCCCACGAGTTTCAAACAATTCTACCTGTAGGGGAAGACACTATTTACTACAATAAAAATCGTACAGTCGCATTAAACAAAGAAGTTCTAAACGAAGAAACCATGAAAGACCTCGGCGTAAAGAGAGACGAGTTGGAAGAAACCTCCGCAGCAGAAGTAGGCAATATCTTCAAGCTAAAGCTAAAGTATTCAGAACCTCTAAATCTAAAATTTGTAGATCAAGACAATGTTCAAAAAGACGTATATATGGGGTGTTATGGAATTGGTATTTCAAGACTCATGGGCGTTATAGCCGAAAAATTTGCCGACGATAAAGGTCTTGTTTGGCCAGAAGCGGTAGCGCCATTCAAGTATTACTTAGTCGGCATAGGCGAAGCTGGCACTCGTCGCGCTGAGGAACTCTATCAAGAAAACCAAGATGCAATTCTGTACGACGATAGAGACGTGCGTACTGGTGAAAAATTTGCTGATGCCGAGCTCATGGGTATCCCGTATCGCATCGTAATCTCCGACAAATCACTAGAGGCTGGTTCACTTGAAATTACAGACCGAAAAACCGGTGACACTAAACTAGTTAAAACTCTTGACTAGTAAGGTAATTTTAGGTAAACTGTTCTAGGATGTAAGTGGGAGTAAAAATGATTAAGAAAAGAATTAACTTAACTGCCGAAGGCAAAAAAGAATTAGAAACCGAATTAGAAGAATTAATAAAGAATCGCCCCGTAATTGCTGAAAAAATTGCCACAGCACGCGCTTTTGGCGACCTTTCCGAAAACGAAGAATATAGTTCAGCGCGTAACGAGCAAAAAATGGCCGAAGGGCGTATTCTAGAAATTCAAGACATTCTAAAAAATGCCAAAATAATTCGTGGCGGCAAGAAGAATAAAGCCGTACTAGGAGCAACTTTGTCACTCAGTATGGGCGGAAAGAAAATGCAATACACCCTAGTTGGCCCTACCGAGGCTAATCCACTTGAAGGCAAAATTTCTGATGCTTCACCAATCGGCAAGATGTTACTTGGTCGCAAAGCTGGTGAAAAATTTGATTTTAATGGTAAAAAGGTCGAAATCCTCGACATTAGTTAATTTAGCATCCCCATACAAAGTTCTGTTTTTATGTTATAATATATAACATGTTACTCGAAGATTATAGAAACGAAAGATTACGCAAACTAGAAGAAATCAGAAAAAAGGGCATCGATCCTTTTCCATCAAAAAGCAACCGAAACTGCAAAATAGCTGAAGTTATTAATCATTACGATGAAAAGAAGGGGCAAGAAGTCACTGTAGTTGGCAGAATTACCGCCATCCGCTCCTTCGGGAAACTAGCTTTTATTAAGCTACAAGATTACACTGGTGCAGTGCAAATTTTCATGAAATCATCACAAAACGCCACACCAGAAAACATGTTTGGCGCAAAAGAATTAAAACTCCTTGATATAGGTGATTTTATCGAAGCAAAAGGCATCGTCGATAAGACCCAGACCGGCGAAATTTCGGTATTCGCTGACTTCGTTAGGTTGCTTACTAAATCGCTTCGTCCTTTACCAGAAAAATTCACTAACAAGGAAGAACGTTACCGAAGACGCTACGTAGATATGAACGTCAATCCCGAAGTAAGAGAACGTCTGGTTAGGCGCTCTAAGTTTTGGCAAGCTACAAGAGACTTTATGAATTCACATGGTTTTATAGAAATAAACATTCCAGTTCTAGAACACACCACTGGCGGCGCAGACGCAAATCCGTTTATTACACACATGAATGCGCTAGATGAAGATTTTTATCTTCGTATTTCGCACGAATTACCGCTAAAAAGACTACTTGGCGGAGGATTCGAAAAAGTATATGACATTGGTCCACGTTTTAGGAATGAAGGCGTAGACGATGAGCACCTTCCAGAGCATGTCGCCTTCGAGGCCTATGCGGCCTACGAAAACTACGAAGACGGCATTAAGTTTTACGAGGAAATGATGAAATACGTCTGTCTAAAAACATGGGGAACCTTGCATTTTAAAGTTGGCGGCTTTGATATTAATTTAGATTGCGAATGGCCGCGGTATAAATACGCCGATTTACTGCGCGAAAAATACGATGTAGATGTGTTTAATCCCGATAGAGAGCAGCTAATTCAGATTCTAAAAGAAAACGGCGTAGTGTCCAACTTTGATATGACCACTCCACATCTAATCGACCACGTCTGGAAATTAATACGTAAAACTTCGGCCGGACCATATTGGGTAATCGAAGAACCACTTAGCTTGTCTCCCCTCGCTAAAAAATCAACTAAAAACCCTCTGGTTACCGAACGCTTCCATCCCGTGATTGCCGGCACCGAAATGGGGAACGGCTTCTCTGAGTTAAACGACCCACTTGACCAGCTCGACAGATTCAAAGAGCAACAAGCAGCACGCGACGCAGGAGATGAAGAAGCTCAAATGCTAGATATGGACTTTGTGGAGATGTTAGAGTACGGTATGCCACCCGCTTGCGGATGGGGAAATAGCGAAAGAAACTTTTGGCTACTTGAAGGTGTATCTGGCCGCGAAGCTGTGCCATTTCCAACTTTAAAATCTAAGGAAGATTAATCACAAATCTATTATCTTAACACGGGATTTTTGGCCACGAACAATAGTAATCGAAGTTTTTGGAACACTAAAATATTTCGAGAGCGCCTTAAAAAGGGCAGCATTAGCTTCGCCATCATGAGGCTTTGCGCGAAGATAAACAGTCAATTCGCCAGGACTAGTCTCCACAATTTTTTCCCGTGAAGACCCTGGCTTAACTACTATTTGATATCTCATATTGGCTTTTATTATAACATAAGGGTACTCTAATCGAGCAGAAACGGCACCCTAATCGAGCGCAAACGACCAATCAGAAATATTATCACCTAGGTGTTATAATAGTAAATATGGCTAAGTTTAAACTTGTATCCAAATATCAGCCGACTGGCGACCAACCTAAAGCAATAAGGCAGCTCGTAGACGGGATAAATGCCGGCGTCCACGAGCAAACCCTGCTTGGCGTAACTGGGTCAGGCAAAACTTTTACCATGGCCAATATTATCGAAAAAACAGGGCGACCGACTTTAATTCTGGCACATAATAAAACCTTAGCCGCACAGCTGTATTCGGAATTCCGTGACTTTTTCCCAGAAAACGAAGTACATTATTTTGTTAGTTATTTTGATTATTATCAACCAGAAGCCTACATTGCCTCCACCGACACATATATCGAAAAAGATTCGGCAATTAATGACGAAATTGACCGATTAAGGCATGGCGCAACCGAAGCACTTCTTACACGCCGCGATGTAATCGTGGTGTCGTCTGTTTCCTGTATCTACGGTATCGGTTCGCCGGCACACTACGAGGAAATGTCTTTACCAATCTGGAAAACTAAAAACGGATGGCTAATCGATTCAGAACAAAAATCCTCGCTATTGCCACTTGCTCAGCTTGATTTTATCCGCCGGCTTGTTAGTATGCAATATCATCGAAACGACCTAGCATTTGAACGCGGAAACTTTCGAGTTATAGGCGATACTATTGATTTGTACCCCGCAAATGGAGAATATGCTTATCGGTTCGAATTTGGATTCGACACGTTAGAGGAAGTAAAGATTGTCGATCCATTAACTTTTGAGCTGCGCGAAAAACCAGACCATGTACATATTTTTCCAAACACCCATTACGCAACGCCGATGGACCAACTAGAAAAAGCCCTTATTACAATTAGAGCCGAATACGAAGATAGACTAAAGTACTTCGAGAAACACCAAAAGTATCTAGAAGCTCAAAGATTATCACAAAGAACTAAATACGATTTAGAAATGCTGAAAGAAACTGGCTTCGTAAAGGGGATTGAAAATTATTCTAGACACTTAGACGGGCGAAAACCAGGGGAACCACCGGCAACTTTGCTCGACTTCTTTCCAAAAGATTTTTTGCTTATCGTCGACGAATCACATATGACCTTACCGCAAGTACGCGGGATGTATAATGGCGATCATGCCAGAAAACTAACTCTGGTTGATTATGGTTTTAGATTACCAAGCGCGCTCGATAATCGCCCACTCACCTACGGAGAGTTTCAAAAACATATTAATCAAGCCATTTATGTTTCCGCAACACCAGGAGAATACGAACTAGAGGTTTCACCAAAACCAGCCGAGCAAGTCATTCGGCCGACCGGACTACTTGACCCAGATATTGAAGTCAGAAGTTCAGATGGGCAAATAGATGATTTAATGGAGGAAATTGACAAAAGAATCGCCAAAGGCCAAAGAACACTAATCACAACTTTAACCAAGCGGATGGCCGAAGATTTGACCGACCATCTTAAAGAGCGAGGAGTAAAGACCGCCTATATTCATTCCGATATTGATACCTTAGAGCGCGGCGATATTCTACGAGATCTGCGCGAAGGCGTCTACGACGTACTGGTAGGAATTAATCTTTTGCGTGAAGGACTAGATCTTCCAGAAGTATCCCTCGTTGCAATCTTAGATGCCGACAAGGAAGGGTTTCTACGTTCCGAATCTGCATTGATTCAAACCATCGGGCGAGCCGCCAGACATGAAGAAGGGAAAGTAATTATGTATGCCAACTTCATCACCGAAAGCATGGAAAAAGCAATCACGGAGACTAATCGACGTCGCGAGATTCAAAAAGAATATAATGAAAAGCACGGCATTACACCCCACTCAGTTCAAAAAGAAATATCTATGGGGCTAAGAGCGATCATTCCTGAAAAAGAAAAGGAAAATAAGCTAGATGTTAAACGAATTCCAAAAGATGAACTACCTGCATTAATTAAGCAACTGTCTTCCGAAATGCAACTTGCAGCAGCAAATCTAGAATTCGAACGCGCAGCAGCCCTGCGTGACGAAGTGGCAAGAATCAAAGATTTTATGGAAGGTAAGAAGACATCCTAAACTAGAGTTACATTACTAGTTATGCTATACTTATAATATGGAAGCGGTGGGTATTGCCGAAATTAACCAGATTAAGGAACGCATCAAGCTATGCGATTATCTTTGCGTTGCGCAGCTATACCTACAAGAGAATTTTTTATTAGCTCGCGAGCTCAAACACGAAGATATTAAGCCTAGATTGCTTGGTCACTGGGGCACTTGCCACGGAATTAATGTAGCTTACGCAAATCTAAAAGCTAAATACCAAGACGACCCAGACTTTTCCTTCATACTAGGTCCAGGACACGGGTTTCCGGCATTAAATGCTAACCTCTGGCTAGATAAAGAGTTAGAAAAAATTGACCAAAAAGCAACTATAAGTAAAGCTGGGCTCGCCTATCTATGCAAAAACTTTTCCTGGCCAGACGGGTTTCCAAGCCACGCCAGCCCCATTACTCCAGGCGTAATCACCGAGGGCGGAGAGCTTGGTTATGCGCTTGCAAACGCATATGGATTCAGCTTAGGTCACCCCGAAAAAACCATAGCAGTCTTAATCGGCGACGGCGAACTAGAAACCGCAACGGCGATTGATTCTTTGAACCTTAACGACCTATTAAGTGATAAAAATAATGGCAAAGTTTTGCCCATTTTACATCTAAATGGATACAAGATTTCCGCCCCCTCAATCTATGCCAGAAAATCAGAAAGAGAATTACTTGAATTAATACGAGGCTTTGGCTTTACTCCACGCGTAATAGACAGCAATGATCCCGAAGATTTTCAAATGGTATTAAACGAAAAGGCCAACTCGCCCTTCTTTATTCTAAAAAGCGAAAAGGGATTCGGTGGCCCTAATCGTTACCACGAAGCCCATCAAATACCATTAAAAAACCCTAAGACTAGCGAGCAAGAGCTAAAAGAATTGGAAAGGTGGCTAAAGTGGCTTAAGCCAGATAATCTAGAAGAGCTACTTGGCCTTAAAAAGGAGACCCATGACGAATAAAGGTAATAAAGAGCCACTATTCTCCAGTGCAAAAAGAATCGGTAGCTTACTTAGTGAAGAATTTAAAAAAGATCCTCACTTCTATTTCTTCTCTCCTGATGAAACGACCTCCAATAGATTTGATCAAATCTTTGACGTTGAAAAACGTGCATGGGGAAACCTCGTCCAAAAACCGTGGGATTTACCCGAGGCATCAAACGGACGAATTATAGAGATGCTGTCCGAAAATGTTCTATTTTCGACCATGACCGGCCACCTCATGAACGGCGAAAAAGCAATGATGGGAAGCTACGAAGCCTTCTATCCCATTATTACCGCACAGCTCTTGCAACATATCAAATTTATCAAGCAGTCCGAAAAAATTTCGTGGAGAAAACCCATTCCAGCTGTAAATTTACTATCTACCTCAACTTGCTGGAGGCAAGATCACAATGGTTTTACCCATCAAAGTCCAGCGCTTATTAGTACTTTGCTTAGCATCCCTTCTAACATGGCAAACTGCATCTTTCCAATTGATGATATTGCCACAGAACAAGTCTATAAATTCATGATCGAATCAAACAATGTTGTAAATCTTACAACATTTGATAAGAACGAACATCCTAGACGACTTAACCCTAGTGGCGTAGATTCTAAAATCTCTGGAGCAAGAATCATGAAACCAGACGCCGAACCGGATTTTATTTTTGCAGCTTGTGGAGATATCGTAGCAAACGAAGCCATCGAAGCAATTAGAATATTAAGTCACGATATTCCAGAAATCAAAATTCGTTTCGTCTATATCGATGCACTGTCGTATCGCGGAATTGGAACCACTAATAATAAGCTCAATAAGACAGAATTTGAAAAGCTCTTCACGAAAGACAAACCAATTATTGCAAATTTCCATGGATATCCAGAAACCCTAGAAAACATTCTGGAAAATTATACCGAAAGAAGAAGACTCAGAGTGCACGGATTTAACGAAGAAGGCTCAACCACTACACCGTTCGAAATGTTAAGAAAAAATGCAGCATCACGCTATGATTTAGCGCTAGACGTAGCAAAGGTTTTAAAGCTTGACTATTTAGTATCAGAATATGAAACGTCATTATCTGAAAACCATGCCCACGCCGTGAAATATGGTACCGATATGATATAATGCATTCTATGGAATTTTATATTTTAATAATCGCCCTGGCCATTTTGGCAGAGACCACATACATCGTCATAAAAAACCATCACCCATCAAGAAACAATAGTCGTAAAATTTTTGTGGATACTTCCGCCCTAATCGATGGCCGCATATTAAATATTGCAAGAACCGGCTTTATAGACTCTGATCTAATCATTCTAAAGAGCGTACTAAGAGAGTTGCAGCTTCTTGCGGATAGTAAAGATAACGAAAAACGTACCCGTGCCCGAACTGGGCTAAATAATGTATCAGAGCTAGAACGAGTAATCGAAGTTAATACCGAAATATTAGATGATGGAGAGGGGAAAAAGCAAGTCGATGAACAACTACTAAAATATGCTAAAAAAACTAAAGGTGCAATCTTAACGTTAGACTATAATCTTATAAAAGTCGCAGAAGCCGAAAAAATCAACGTGCTAAACATTAATGATTTAGCTTTGGCCGTTAGAACGGAGTTTTTACCAGGTGAAAAAATAAAATTGAAAATCCTAGAAAAAGGCTCGAATCGCAATCAAGGCGTTGGGCATCTACCCGATGGCACAATGGTGGTAGTAGAAAGCGCATCAAGAAAGATTGGCAAAGTCGTAACGGTAGAATTCATCCGTTTTCACGAAACATCTGCCGGCAAAATGATTTTTGCAAAAATCTCAAAATAGATATTTGACGTAAAACTATAATTCTTAGCTCGACTAGCTATGGGTTTGTTGACTGGTGCTGACTACTGTGTGAACCGTTCCCGCTAGATGAACTAGGCGTTAATGTCATTTCATCAGAAACCGTGTAGCCAGAATCATCAGAAACAACTAGACGAATCGAAGTTTCTGTACCCTTCAAAGTATAACCATTAACTGTTCCATCGCCACCAAGTGAGATGCCGTTCTGTTCTACGCCGTTAACGTAAAGAGTATAACCCTTTATATTAAAGGTACCACGTCGCACCGTAGCAATTATTTTATTGCCACTTGTTGCCAGCGAAAGCCTAGGCGGCTCATAGTCGCAGGTGTCCTTAGTGTCTTTATTGTACGGTTCTGGCACGTTATAAACCGCATTGCCAGTCATCGGGTCCGTAACCTTAGTGACTTCAACTTCAATCTTATATGCTTCGTTTGTACATTCAGAAGCAAGAAGATGGTTATATCTATTAAAAGTAAGCGTTTCTTTTGCTATGCCAGAATTTTTTGCAGCATTAAACCAACTCGGCCAAATATCCGTACGCCCATTAACCGCCAGTGTTTGAATTCCAGCAGGACGCACCGGCTGATCACCATAATGCCAACGTCCATCCGGCTCGTAAACTTCCTTGTGAACACGCTCCATATAGTTTCCAACCGTGTAACGCACTATATCATTGGTATTTGAAGCGAGGCCAGAACCATCATGATTACCATTCCATACAAAAGTCGAAAGAGCAGTAGAATAGCTTTCGATTAACGAATCCTTCGTAACTGCAGAATTCGTTGTAGTGGTAGTTCCAGTTTTAGTAGCAGTCCATACATCAGGAACCACAAATCCTTCATTATTAAACCAACGAGCGCCCGGATCACTTAGAATACTAGAAATCATATAGGCAACCTGGTCGTCCACAACGCGCGTACCCTCACTATCGGTCCAGTTTTCTATTACTTCACCCGAAGAATTCTTTACTTCAAGGATATATGATAAATCTTTATATGTACCACCACGAGCAAGGGAAGCATAGGCATTGGCGTGCTCCACCATGCGGACGTTACAACCAGAACCAATCGCAATTGATAGTCCATATCCCTCACGCCCATCACAATATGTTTTGTCGCCAAGTGCGTGCGCCACCTCAAGTGAATTATCGATACCATTAATATAAAGTGCTTTTACTGCCGCAATATTAAGCGAGTGGCCAAGCGAAAAACGAATCGTCACATTACCAAAGAAATTTCCAGTAGCATTTCCAAGATCACAAGCACCAGCTGCTCCAGCACAATAAATATAATTAATATTTTCGTCTCTCAGTACGGACCCAGGACCAAAATTCATTCCATCGCGTTCCATGAACAGTGGAGTATAATCCAAAATCGGCTTAATAGACGAACCAGGCTCAATCAAAGAATCGGCCGTTACATTTAGCTCGCCATAAGATTCATTGAAGAAATCCACCGAACCAACCATCGCCATAATCTGAGAAGTCTCCACATCAACAGAAACAAGAGCAATATTATCGCTATTATTCTTGTAAGTATGCTCCCTACCGAGAGCCACCGCTTCCTCGGCAATCTTTTGAGCTCGGTAATCCAGAGTTGTTTTAATCGTCCAACCACCAGCCCTCATTGTCTTAATTCCATATTTATCCTCTAATTGAGAGCGAACTTCGAGCACAAAATGCGGCGCCAGCATGTTTGCGTATTGATTAGATTCTGGTCGTACTGTCTCAAGAATAGCAACTTCTTTAGCCTCGTTAGCCTCAGCTTCCGTAATATAGCCCATTTGCACCATCGAATCAAGCACCTTATGTTGACGCTCAATCAACATTTCATTACCATAGGTGTTATAAGGATTAAGTACGCCCGGGTTATTTGGAATGGCTGCAAGCAACGCTGACTCAGCGAGCGTAAGATCCTTGGCAGACTTGCCAAAATAAGTTTGCGCCGCAGACTCCACGCCATTTCGGCGACCACCATATGGAGATTGATTAAGATACATCGTAAGGATTTGTTCCTTATTGTACATTTTCTCAAGTTCAATCGCTAGAATTAACTCTTTAATCTTACGAGTTAAGCCACCACGGTTTTCACTAGCTGCTTCATCAGAAAAATAAACCTGTTTTATAAGCTGTTGAGTCAATGTTGAACCACCCTGCACGCCTCTTCCGGTTAGTGTTGAAAAAGTCGCACGAATAAGAGCGCTAAAATCAACGCCAATATGACTATAGAAATTTCTATCTTCAATTGCAATAGTTGCCTGACGCATAGATTCTGCGATTTCATCACCATTCACTACGAGACGATAATCTTCCGTTCCAGTATCTTTCCACAGCACAACACCATTTCGGTCTAAATAAGTATTCACGGTTTCCGAAATCGTCATCTCATCTAAGCGGATTTCATCGAGATCTTTCTTGTAATATAAGAAAAGGCCGCCGATAAAAATAATTATGATTAAAATACTGGCTGCAAAAAACTTTAGTATTGCTTTTTGCCCACGCCATGAAAACCACCATTTAAACACGCGCTTGGGATGCAAACGCGCAAAAAAACGCTTAACCGGTTCTTTTGGCAGTTTCGCTAATTCTTCGGCACGACGCCTCGAATTTGCCTCTTTACGCTCCTGATGGTTATAAACCAAACTTGAATACAAATTTAAATTTTTTCTCGCAGTTTTTTTGGATGATTTTTTCGTCTTTGTCCTCTTTGTCTTAGAAGATTTAGACGGCAAAATCGCCCCTGATAACTTTTTTGCCATGTTTACATTATACACTAAATGATTTAAAAAAGGTAAAGTTTTTAAACGCTTTTTGATAAGACCCATCGCTCCACCAATACAACATCAAGTTAATATCTCCACAGAATTTTTATGTGCTATTATATATAATATATGCGAAAATTCAGGTTTAAATCAGTAGTTGCGCTTGCAAACATGAAGCTGTCAATCAAATCAGCCGCGATCGTACTCGCAAGCTCAACCTTAGTGTCGGCTCTACTTGGCCTTTTTCGTGATCGACTTTTAAACTCTTATTATCTTGGTACTTATCCAACTGGTATTGATGCCTACACCGCTGCATTCACGATTCCAGATTTCATGTTTTTTATCCTAACATCCGGAGCCTTAGCCGTCTCTTTCATACCAGTCTTTAATCAGCGTCTTGTTACGGGTAATAAAAAATCCGCCTGGGAGCTCTCTTCTAGCCTCCTAAATCTCTTCGCTATTATTACTTTAATCACCAGTGTATTAATAATGATTTTCGCCGATCCACTAATCCGCTACATAGTGAGTCCTGGCCTAGACGAATCGGGCATGGTTCTTGCCATCAATATGACGCGCGTAATCGCAATTAACCCATTCCTATTTTCAATCGCCACCGTATTAACATCTATCCAGCAAGCGGTAGGGAGATTCATCTTCTACTCGTTTGCTCCAGCCATATACAATGTCGGTATCATTATCGGCATTACTTGGTTTACGAACGGCATCAATATCTTCGGCGTACAAATATTCGAAGGCGGCATCATGGGCGTCGCTCTCGGCGTAATTCTAGGTGCGGTCATGCAACTCATAGTTTCTTTAATCGGATTATTTGGCCTTGGAATGGATTACGACTTTAAAATCAACTGGCGTAATCAAGGTTTTAGATCGATTCTAAGATTGCTTCCGGCTCGCTCCTTAGACCAAGGAATTGATTACGTAAATGGCATAGTTAATACTAACCTATCTTCCAGAATGGGCACCGGAGCGGTACGTTCGTTTAATCAGGCCTCATCACTTCATCAAATGCCAATCAATTTAATTGGGGTAGCAATTTCTACTGCTTTCTTTCCAAAACTCACCGAAGAACTCGGCGGCGGCGATCAAAAAAAGTTTTACGACACGTTTAGGACCGCTCTTAGAACAATTATTTGGATTTCATTACCAGTGGCAATTATCGCATATTTTGGGCGAGGCTACGTCACAAGCTTTATCTCAAATATCGGCAACAACGACAGCAACGGCACTATTTCATCAATCTTGGGTACTTTGTGTATCGCAATTTTTGCAAGATCAATTTTTCATATTGCCTCTCGAGGATTCTATGCCTGCCAAGATACTAAAACTCCATTTTTAGTCTCGATTATCGCTATCGGTTTTACGATTATCTTATCGGCTTGGTTCTATTCTCTCGGTTGGGGGGTGGATGGTCTTGGCTGGGCCCAATCAATCGGAGCAATGCTGGAAATAATAATACTTTTATATATATTGCAACGCCGTTCAAGAAATGAACTACTAGATAAATCATTTTGGCAAGCCTTTTTTAGGATGCTTGTTGCAACCACCGTCGCAGGATGCGTAGCATTTTCGATGACAAAGTTTATTCCACTTATGGCTACCGACAATTCACTCGTTATTACCGTACCTAAATTCTTACTCATTGCCGCTATTTCTATGCTCTCTTATCTACTAGCCAGCTATTTCTTAAATCTCAAAGAATCAAAACCAATCTTTGCCTACATCAAAAAAATACTCTTTAGAAACGCAAAATAATGATATAATTTAAAACATGGATATAAAACGCGAGAATATTTTGCATTTAGCTAGCTTGTCAGAATTTTCGCTCTCCGAAGCAGAGATTAATAAGCTCGGCGAAGATCTAAAAGACATCATTAAATATATTTCACAGCTAGATCAACTAAAGACCGATAATGTAGAACCCACTTATCAAGTTTTTGAAATGGAAAACATCTGGCGAAATGACGAAATAATTCCTCAAGATGCAGAAAGAGAAATGCTGCTAGCCCTTACGAAAGAAGAACAAGATCATCAAATTAAAGTACCAAAGGTATTATAATGAAAATAGCTAATAAAAAAATTACCGCCGAAAGATTAGTAAGAGATGCTTTGAAAAAAGCTAAACATTTTGCCGATTATAATATCTTCACCTTTATCAACGAAGAAAACGCCATTAAAAAGGCACGCGAAATAGATGAAAAAATCGCTAAAGGCGAAAAGGTCGGCAAACTAGCTGGCGTACCATACGCCTTAAAGGATAATTTCCTAACCCCAGAAGGCGAAACTACAGCCTCGGCACATATATTACAAGGCCTCACTTCGCCAATCACGGCCACGGCAGTTGCAAAACTCGAAGCCGAAGGTGCCATCATGATTGGCCGGACTAACCTAGATGCATTTGCCCATGGCTCATCTACAGAAAACTCCTATTTTGGACCAACTCTAAACGCCTACGATAAAGAGCGTGTCGCTGGCGGATCATCTGGCGGTTCAGCCGTGGCGGTGGCGCTAGATATCGTCGAATTTGCAACCGGCACCGATACGGGCGGTTCGATTCGTCAGCCAGCTTCTTTTAACGGTATTTACGGCTTAAAGCCCACCTACGGATGCATCTCTAGATACGGCGTGGTAGCCATGGCCTCTTCTACTGACTGTATTGGATTTTTTACAAAAACCCCAGACGACATGGATCTCCTAATGTCAATCGCCTCCGGCCAAGACCCTAAAGATATGACCACTCTGCCGGATTACTATAACGAATCAGATGCTAAAAACGAGCGTAAACCACACAAAATCGGAGTTATTAAGGAATTCGACAACGAATCCGTAAACTCAGAAATCCGAAGAGCATTAAAAGAAAAATGCGAGCTATTAGAATCGAAAGGCCACAAAATAATTGAACTAGAGATGCCAAGTCTTAAATATGCCTTAAGCGCCTACTACATCATAGTCCCAGCCGAAGTCGCCAGCAACTTATCACGCTATGATGGTATCCGGTATGGTTTTCGTTCCGAGAATTCAACCTCTTTAGACTCACTATACGACCACACTCGTAGCGAAGGATTCATGCCCGAAAACAAACGCAGAATCATGATTGGAAATTTTGTTCTGTCTAGTGGCTTTTACGATGCATATTTTTTGAAAGCTGCCAAAGCTCGCACCCTAATCATAAAAGAGTATGAAAAGGCCTTTTCTAAGGTTGATTACATTTTATCGCCAGTCGCACCAAACCCAGCCTTTAAACTTGGCGAAAAAGTTAATGACCCAGTAGCAATGTATTTAGAAGACGTCATGAGCGTTTCTCTGAATCTTGCCGGAGTACCGGGCCTCACCATACCCGCCGGTAGAACTAAGACCGATTTACCACTAGGCTTGCAGCTAGTTGGGCCACGCAGAAGCGATAAAAAACTAATCGAATTTGCAAAGGAGCTAATTTAATGGATGCAGAAGTAGTAGTCTTTATACTCGCAATTTTAATCGTTGCCGTTCTAATTTTTGTAGCAATTTTATTAACCGGCAAACGTAGTTACCATTTTAATGTTGACTTTTATCAGACCAAGATTCTAACCATTGAAAACAAGTTAGATCCAAACAATCCAGCTACTTATATGACCACCATTATAGAATCTGATAAACTACTCGATAAAGCTTTAATGGAGATGGGCGCACCAGGCAAGACCATGGGAGAACGTCTAAAGAAATACGGTAGCAGATTTAGCAATCTTAATGCCGTCTGGCGAGCACATAAACTCCGTAACGTCATCGCACATGAATCTGACGCAAGTATTAGTTACAAACAAGCGCAAAACGCCCTCACCATTTATAAACAAGCACTTAAAGACCTGGGGGCAATATAGAAAGGGGCTTATGAAATATTTACCAACCATCGGAATCGAATGTCACGTCCAACTTTGCACTAAAACCAAATTATTCTCCGAAGTAGACAATGACGCAAGAGGCAAAGAGCCGAATTCTTGCGTCTCTCCCGTAGACTACGCCCTACCCGGCATGCTACCAAGACTAAACGGTGAAGCAATCAGATTAGCAATCTTGGCCGGACACGCTATGAATTGCAAAATCAATCCACATTCAAGGTTCGACCGTAAACATTATTTTTATCCAGATTCCCCAAAAGGCTATCAAATCACACAGTTTTATCATCCGATTATCGGGCCCGGATACGTTGAACTTCCATCTGGGACTAAAATTCGCATCGAACACGCACACCTGGAAGGAGATGCTGGCAAACTAACCCATTTTGAAACCTATTCACTAGTAGATTTGAACCGTGTAGATACACCACTGATAGAAATCGTTTCCATGCCCGATATCCATTCCGCAAAAGACGCTCACGATTACTGCAAAGAGCTTTGGCGACTAATGTGTCATGCCGGAGTTACCTATGGCGATCTCTACAATGGGAATATGAGATTCGATATCAATGTTTCACTGGCCCCCGAAGACGCAAAAGAGCTAGGAACAAGAGCTGAGGTTAAAAATCTCAACTCGTTCCGCTCGGTTGAGCGAGCCGTTACCTACGAAATCAAAAGGCAAAGCAAACTCCTCGATTCTGGAGAAAAAATCATCCAAGAAACCCGCGGATGGAACGACGCCGAGGGTAAAACGACGGGGCAAAGAAGCAAGGAAGAGGCCAAAGATTATCGTTATATGCCAGAACCAGACTTGCCGCCGATTAATCTTACCGAAGAATTTATTGAAACCGAATCGGCAAAACTACCACCTATGCCGTCCGATTATCGCAATAAACTAAGGGGTATTCTAAAAGAAGACATACTAGAAATCCTTTTGGATTATCCTAAATTAATGCAAAAAATAAGCGAATTGGAAAGCACTTCAACAATCTCATTGATTGCAAACTTATTTACCTCAGTTCTTCTAGCAGAAGAAAAATCAGCAGAATACTTAAACGATTTGCCCAGCGCCAAAGAGTTAAAAGAACTAGCCGAGATGAACGAGAAGAAAGAACTCTCGTCTACCGCCACAAAAGAAGTATTCTTAAGACTGTTCGATCCGCAAATGAAAAACCGCGGCGCAAAAAACATCGCCAAAGAATTAGGGCTAATTCAAGAAAACAATCTTGACGCGCTTGAAAAAATCGTTGACACGGTACTAGCTAAGCCGGAGACCCAAAAAGCTCAGACAGATTTTAAAGCTGGCGAAGAAAAAGTAATAGGCTTTTTGGTTGGCCAAGTCATGAAAGAATCAAAAGGCAAAGCTAACCCCAGTACGGTCCAAGAAATCCTTCGAAAAAAACTAAGCTAGCCTAGCAAAAAATAGACTTCACTTTTTAGCTACTTGTGTTATAATAACCAAAAGTATGTCTTGTTTTTGAGTGTGGAGCTCACAAGAAGTGAATAATAAATTATAAAGGAGCATATGGCTACTGGGAATAACAATCTAGAAAAACTGCGAAATATTGGTATTATCGCCCATATCGATGCAGGTAAAACTACAACTTCTGAGGCGATTCTTTACCGTACTGGCCTCAAACATAAAATCGACTTAGTTAAAGGTGGCACCGGTGGTGCTGATACCGACTGGATGGAGCAGGAAAAGGAACGTGGTATCACTATTACATCTGCAGCTGTTACCGTCTATTGGAAAAATCACCAAATCAACATCATCGACACCCCAGGGCACATCGACTTTACTGCCGAGGTGGAAAGATCCCTGCGTGTTCTTGATGGTGCAGTGGTAGTATTCGACGGCAAAATGGGAGTAGAAGCCCAATCTGAAACTGTATGGCGCCAAGCTACTAAATATGGCATTCCACGCATCTGCTTTGTTAACAAAATCAACCAAATCGGTGGCGATTTCTACAAATCGCTTGACTCAATTCATAAGCGTTTGTCTAAAAACGCTGTCGCTATTCACTTACCAATTGGTTTTGAAAAAGATATCTGTGGCGTAGTAGACCTAGTTGATATGAAAGCCTATACTTACAAAGATTATGCAGACCACGAACTTACCGTAGACGAAATCCCAACCGACATGGTAGAAAAAGCCAAAAATGCTCGCTCTATGCTCGTAGAAGAAGCAGTCCAAGCCGATGAAGCTCTAATGGAAAAATACTTTAGTGAAGGCGAAGAGGCTATCTCAATTGATGAGTTAAAATCGGCATTAAGAAAGCGCGTCCTAGATGGTGATTTCTTCTTGGTTACCGGCGGCGATGGTCGCGGAGTAATCGTAGAAAAAGTCCTAGACCTTATGACCGATTACCTGCCGTCCCCTCTTGACCGAGATCAAGGTCAAACAGTCGGCACAGATCCAAAAACCGGCGACCAAATTGTTAGAAAAGCCGAAAATAGTGAACCTCTAACCGCTCTAGCATTCAAAATTGCTACCGACCCATTCGTAGGTAAGTTAATCTTTATCCGCGTCTATGCCGGAACATTAAAATCTGGCGACACCGTACTCAATGCCTCAACCGGAGACAAAGAGCGCATCGGGCGTCTAGTTAGAATGCATGCCAATGACCGTAAAGATATTAATGAGATTACCGCAGGCGACATCGCAGCAGTTGTAGGATTAAAAAACTGCACCACCGGTACAACACTTTGCTCACCAGCACATCCAATTTTGCTTGAATCAATTGAGTTCCCAGATCCTCCAGTCTCTATTGCTGTAGAGCCAAAAACCAAAGCCGATCAAGAAAAAATGGGTCTTGGCCTATCCAAAATGGCAGAGGAAGATCCAACCTTCCGCGTCCATACAGACGAAGAAACCGGCCAAACCATCATTTCTGGCATGGGCGAATTACACCTAGAGATTATTATTGACCGCCTAAAGCGCGAGCATGGCGTAGAAGCCAACACTGGCGCGCCACAAGTAGCTTACCGCGAAACTATTCGTGGCACCGCCGAAGCCCAAGGTAAGCACATTAAGCAATCTGGTGGCCGTGGACAATATGGTGATGTTTGGATTAAATTTGAACCAAACGAACCAGGTAAAGGCTTTGAATTTATCGACCAGATTAAAGGCGGCGTAGTTCCTCAGGAATACCGCAAACCAGTCCAAAAAGGTGTTGAGGATACATTGGCTGGTGGCGTTATTGCCGGATACCCAGTGGTAGACGTTAAAGCAACTCTTTACGATGGTTCTTACCACGACGTAGACTCGTCTGAGCTCGCCTTTACACTAGCTGGTAGCCTGGCCACCAGGGAAGGAATCAAGAAGGCTAACCCAGTCTTGCTGGAGCCAATCATGAAACTCGAAATCACCACCCCAGAAGAGTTCATGGGTGACGTAATCGGCGACATCAATGCTCGCCGCGGCCGCATCGACGAAATGGAAGATTTAAATGGTGGCGCAAAGCTAATCAAAGCCTTTTGTCCTCTAGCCAATCTCTTTGGCTATACCGGCGATCTTCGTGGTATGACCCAGGGTCGCGCTGCCTCCAGTATGGAGCTCTTTACCTACGAAGAAGTTCCACCTAATGTAGCACAGGAAATCATCGAACAAAGAAACGCTAAATAATTTAAAAAGCCACAAGAAAACACGCTAGCAAAGCTAGCGTGTTTTGGTCATCACGGGCGTTGCGAGAAATGCAACTCTAATTAGAATTTCATGGCATTCTTCTTGGAAGAATAACGAGTGAATAGATATCCGCCTAAGCTCACAATTACTACTCCACCCATAATCACAAAGGTTCCGTTCGAAAATCCACCAAATAATCCAGACCTTGTAGCAATACCAGTATCTGGCACTTCTGGTTCAACATCGATAGATTCATCATAGTTATAGATATCTTCGTGCTTGATAATTGGCTCATCTGGTTCATCCACAAGATATAGGCTCTCAAATACTACCAAACGCTTGCCACTCAGGCCCGTTGTATTAATATGGAAGTACATAACAGCCTGACCGCATCTCTCTTCTGGAGTAACAGCAACTTCACTTTGTACCATCTCACCATTTATAAGAAGTGGCGCATTCTCATTCCTATCCATTAACACTCCCCTAATAATATACGGTTCACCCACCTTTAAGCAATAATCAACAGTGTCCTTTATAACTACATCTTCATTCATAGGTAAGACTTTCGAATCATCTTCATCGTTGACAGCCGTAGTATGAATATATACCATGTGAACAGTTTGGTCTTCGTCTTCGATATCTTCGTGGGACACGACCGGTTCATCTTCTCCGTCTTCATCCTCCTCGTATAAGGTTTCAAATACTACAACATCACGTCCACCAAGTTCACTACCATCAAAGACGAATTCCATGTCAACTCGTCCACACGCTTCCTGAGGAGTTATCTTAATTGAGTTTTCAACCGTTTTACCATTTACCATTACTGGCTTTTTAGTTTCCTTATCTATTAAGATACCTCTGATAGTATATTCTTTACCAGCGCGCGCGCAATACTCTACATGATCAATAATCTTAGCCTCGCCGTCCGCTTCAACGTAATTATCTTCATCATCCGCATCAGCCGCTTTGGTACCAATTTCAAAAGTTGGCTCATTCGGAATTGTTTCACTAACATTTACAGAGTTTTCTGTTGGAATAGTAATGGTAACTGGGGAAGCGATTTTATATCCCGGGGCCGCCTCTGTTTCCTTTACCTGGTATTTTCCGTAAGGCAAAGAATTTATTGTAAAATCGCAAGTGTCTTCACTAAAAACTATTGTAGTAATGGTCCCGTCTGGATCAATCACCTGATCGCCGTATTTAATAGCATTATTAGACTTATTGATTATCTCAAAGGTAGTACCCGCAAACGAACCACCCTTAGAAGTTTCACAAGTACCCGTTTCGCTATCTGTTTTGTAAATCGTAATACTACCAAGGACTGGATTATCGTAGAAATATAGAGTCTTCGTTCTCTCATTATGTTTTAGGGTCGTTTCTTTAGTCTCATCGTCGGTAAGTTCATAGTAGACATTCGTTCCTGTCTCTTTTACTCTATAGGTGGTACCTTCACTATCGATATCAAGTTTTTCAAATTCTGCGTACCCCGATGCGTTAGTGTTTTTAGTTCCAACTACAACTTCGTTTCCATTCTCTACTTTATACAGTGTGAATTGTATATATTTACGACTAGCATTACCTTGGGCCACACATTGATGCGGTGAAGTCGCTTCCCATATCATCTTATCGCATTTTCGTACTTTAATTCTACCATTCACTTGAGGCAAATCCTTAAACGTTAAATTATAAGTTAAGTGACCTGCATCCAAGGTTACTTCCTGATCGGGTGCCGTTAATTCGTAACTATCATTTGTGTCAATCTCCTCAATTTTATACTTATAGCCATCAGCAGGAAGTTCTTCAAAAATACATATTCCTTCAGCATTAGTTATACAATCAGGAGCCATCCTAGCACCATCAGCATAAGATCTTCCATTCCTAAAATTATATATAGTTTCCCCAGAAGCATTGCTTATCCTAAATTTCATACCTTCCAAACTAGCATCACCAGCAATAGCATCGCAGCCTTCCGTAGAGTTATCACAAGCTTTTTGAATTTTAATTGTGCCATAATCAAAGGCAGACGCACCTATAAACATTAATGTCTGACTGGTATTCGTTGTTTTATAAAGAGTATGTTTCTTAGCAAGTCTCCAAAGAATATCATTGTTATTTATATAGGTTCTCAGTTTATTTTCTGCCTTCCAAAACCAGCCATTATTTCTATTTCCATAATAGTCGGCAACATTTTGCCATGGATAGCGATTTGGCCAAACATCAGTATAGCCATTATCGCTCATCAACCATGACGCAAGCATATGCACCCAAAAATAGTTATAGTTTTCTTCCGTTTTGGAACTCGCCATAACGCTTTTTCTGGCTTTTTCTACAAAATCAAACTTATCGTAGTATCTGTAAATGAACAATAATAGTTGTAAATCTTTTTCGTACTCATCTTTATGACCATCCGAAGTATTAACCGCAGAGTAATTAAGTTGTGTGCCGTCAGCCGGCATATCATCTAAAGGTTCCACACAAAAAACCCCATGAGTCCCAAAAGTAGAACCGCTAGCCGAATATTTATGCGTATAATCGGATATTGTGTATGTTGTTCCACCATCCTTGTAATGGACATCATAAACATAAACATAATTGCCAACATTGAGAGTTAGCCCACTCGCCGCCGAAGTTTCATTTTCATTATTTTTTGTTATCGTAACACCCAGTGCTACTAGAAGCGCAGTACTTAAGACGCCAAAAACCAAGCATCTAAGCAAAGCCTTTCTATGTATCATTTTCTTAAACATTTTACTGTTCCTTTTTTATTTTGATGACCTTTTGTACCCCAATTATAAGCACAAGTTTTATTTTTGTCAAGACTTTTTCTGCATTTTTCTGTGTTTTTCGCAGAAAGATTTTACTTGACATACTTACAATCGTGTGGCATAATACGAAATACTGTCGTTTATATCCGAAAGGTGGGATAAATGGGTAATCAAAACGAACGCACATTAAAAGAGCGTTTTACGAGGCAGCGTAGGGAGGGGATAACGATACAAGAAATCGCCTGGATCCTTGGCTATCCAACAGCGCCAGAGCTGTATCAAGCACTGGCTCAAGAGGCCGATGAGTCTGGAATTCCTCGAGATTTCATGTTCAGAACAGGCAGCAACCAAAGCGCGAGCTCAGACAGCGCCAAAAGGGCAACCTCAAAAGCGGCTAACGATCGCCTCTATGGTCTTTGCGAAAGCACCAACAAGACCATGAAAGGTCTGTATGATGGCATCACTCAATTTGCCAGTATACTATCAGAAACGGTCTAGAAAGCCCAGGAAGCGAGAGAGTATGAAAAAGAAAATCACGGCCGGCAATATACAAAGAGCAATTAAGGCAAAAAAGACCTGGTCACAACTGGAGCAAGAATATGACTGCACCCAAGACGAAATCAAGGCACGAATCAAAGATCTTTTCAAGGGAGGAGGCGACAATATAATAAGGCAAATCAGTGGCAACACTAACGCCCAAGAAAAGCAAAGTCGCCGCCGGAGCACAGATGCCAGTGTCGGCAACTCAAGAGTCGCGAACCCAACATCGTCCAGCCGACCGATTAAGGCAGCCCCCAACCCAGCAGAACAGCTCGAGGAACTAAAGAGATACGACAACGAAGTGCTCGGGGAGATAGCAACATTGCAAAATGAACGCAGTCAACTCGTGAATCGTCTTCATCTGCACGCCTTAGAGTTCCAAAAGCTAGCAGAGGAACTCAAGGGAATCATCCAGTCCTTCCGATCCTGGATCGAACGCTACAAACACATCATCAAGGATGTGGACGAAGCAAGAAAAAAGTTGTCAGACATCGACAGGTTACTTCAAGAAAAAAGGGGGCTATGCGAAGGCATTCAGGAATGGCAAAAAGCCCTAAGTGTTTCAACTGAAGCCCGTGCTCACCGCATCAGAGAGACCAAAACAGGCGTCACCGTTGGCTTTTTTTTAGCCGATACTAGCCCCAACGGAATAGTTGAAAGTCTCGTAAGTGATGCAGAATTTCAGAGTCTCAGTCCGAGCGAACGTCTAGCCGCAATCAAGGCAGCTCACAAGGCTCAGAGTATGCTCCGAGACTCAGAAGCCGACCCTATGTTTCTATCCGACATCAGAGACCCGTACAGCAATATCCAAGTATTTGTTGCAGGACCCGAAACCACGCAGCATTCGTAAAACCTCTACACTCCTTACCGCCCGGGAGCATAAACAATGGGCGGTGTTTTTTTGTGAAAAATATCTCTTTACAAGATTAATAAAATAGTCTAAAATAATATGGTAGAGTTTTGGAGCTGGTTTTTATTAGCGCTCCAAACATTAATAATATAAAAGGAGAAAGAATGGCAAATTTTGACCGTTCCAAGCCACACATTAATGTTGGCACCATGGGTCACGTAGACCATGGTAAAACCACTTTGACTGCTGCTATTACAAGCGTCCTAGCGAAGTATTTCCCTTCGGACGTTAACAAGCCAGTCGCTTATGATCAAATCGATAACGCACCCGAAGAAAAGGCTCGCGGTATCACTATCGCAACTTCTCACCAGGAGTACGAATCTGCTAAGCGCCACTATGCGCACGTAGATATGCCAGGCCACGCAGATTACATTAAAAACATGATTACGGGTGCCGCCCAAATCGATGGCGCAATCCTCGTAGTCGCCGCTAACGATGGCGCTTTACCACAAACCAAAGAGCACATCCTCTTGGCTCGCCAAGTAAACGTACCTAAAATCATCGTCTTCCTTAATAAAATGGACCTAGCTGACCCAGAAATGGTTGAACTAGTCGAGGAAGAAATTCGTGACATTCTAGAAAAGAATGGCTTCGATCGCGATTGTCCAATCATTAAAGGTTCTGCAACCAAGGCCCTCGAAGGTGATCCAGATAACGAAAAGGCCGTCATGGATCTTATCGAAGCTATGGATGAATACTTTGAAATTCCAAAGCACGACCTAGACAAACCATTCCTAATGCCAATTGAGGACGTCTTCTCAATCAAAGGACGTGGTACTGTCGCTACTGGCCGTATCGAACAAGGCGTAATTAAGATTAACGACGAAGTCGAAATTGTCGGTCTAAAAGATACCCAAAAATCCGTCGTAACCGGTATCGAGGCCTTCCACAAGACTCTCGATCAAGGCCAAGCTGGCGATAACGCTGGTTTGTTGCTCCGCGGTATCGAGCGCGACCAAATCGAACGTGGCCAAGTAATCGCTGCCCCTGGCACCATTACTCCACATACCGAATTTGAAGCAGAAGTTTATATCTTGAAGAAAGAAGAAGGCGGACGCCATACTCCATTCTCCAAGGGTTACAAGCCTCAGTTCTACTTCCGTACTACCGATGTAACTGGCGAAGTCGAACTTCCAGCCGACAAAGAAATCGTCATGCCTGGCGACCAAGTTACCTTCAAGGTAAAGCTATTGGCCCCAGTTGCTATGAACGACCAAGACCGCTTTGCTATCCGCGAAGGCGGCAAGACCGTCGGTTCTGGTGTTATCACCAAAGTTATCAAGTAGTTCCTACTACTAAATAACGCAAAAACTCCCCCATTAATAGGGGAGTTTTTGTTGTGCCACATTAATCATTTTATAAGCCTTTCATAAATCTAGAAAGTATGCTATAATATCACACACAATATCAATAATCATCAAGCCCGAAAAACTCATGTCTTTAGAGGTTATCGAGCAGGAAAGGACAAAATGGCAGAAGCCAAGAAAAACGAAGGATTAAAAATCCGCATTCGCCTAAAAGCTTACGATCATAGAGTAATCGATCAAAGCGCAAAACAAATTGTAGATACAGCCATCCGTACCGGCGCTACAATCAGCGGCCCAATTCCTTTACCAACCAAGAGATCAACCTTTACCGTAGTTAAATCTCCACATGTTTACAAAACCGGTGGTGAAGCTTTCGAAATGAAGGTCCATAAGCGCCTAATCGACATTTTAAATGCCACTTCTAAAACCATCGAGAGTCTACAAAACCTCTCTTTGCCGGCCGGAGTAGATGCCGAAATCAAGATGTAACTATTATCATCTCGAAAATCTCCCATATGGGAGATTTTTTGATATAATAACTCCATGATAGTCGCTAAATTTAAAAAGCGTTTTTATTTCGTAGGGGCAAAGTATTTTAGACATTTTGCAAACATGGTTCTAAAAAGGTGGAACCCTAGAATTATCGCAATAACCGGCTCCGCTGGCAAAACCACAATGCTAAATTTAGTTGAGCACGAAATGGGCGATCGAGCTCACTACTCGCACGATGCCAATTCGGCCTTTGGTATTTCCTTTGATTTGCTAGGGCTAAAAGGAATAAGGGGCTCTAAACTACGCTGGATTTGGCTATTTATGGCCACCCCTTTTAAAGGATTATTTAAAAGACATAAAGAAAAATTTTACGTTGTAGAAATTGATGGCGAAAGGCCGCACGAGGCAGAGTTTTTAGCTGAGTGGCTTAAGCCAGAAGTCACAATCTGGGTCTCTATCGGCAGATCTCATGCCGTACAATTTGAAAATGTCGTAGAAAATGGCAAATTCAAGAACCTAGAAGAAGCAATTTCCGCCGAATTCGCCAATCTCCCCCAAAATACCAAAAAACTTGTTTACATCGATGAAGATTCAAAAATCATGAAAACCGCGGTCAAAGGCATAAAAGCAAAAGTCATAAGCATTAAAAAAACTGCTCTAAAAAAATACATAGTCTACCCAGATTCAACAGATTTTACCTATGGAGACACTACCTTCCATTTTGACCACCCAGAGCCCAAAGATATCGCATTTAATCTTTTAGTTTTGCAAGACCTAATGAAATATTTAAAAATACCATTTAAATCGGATTTTACAAATGTCAGGCTCGCCCCAGGAAGATGCTCATATTTTAAAGGTAAAAAGGGCATCAACATTATCGACAGTAGCTATAATGCTCATCTTATTTCTATGGCTTCCATTCTCGATATGGTAAAACGCATGCACGCAGAGCATAAATGGCTAATTATTGGCGACATGGTAGAACAAGGCTCCATCACTGAAGAAGAACACACAAAACTTGCTCATTTGATTGCCGACGCAAAGCCAGAAAAAATTATACTAATTGGCCGTAGAACCAAAAAATATACCGCCCCAGAGCTAAAAAAACTCGGAGTTTCAGCCATAGCTACGCTAGATACTCGTAAAGCCCTGCAATACATTGAGAGCCACATTAAAGGTAAAGAAACTCTAACCTTTAAGGGCAGCCAATATCTTGAATGGATTATCGAAAAACTTCTAGATAATCCAAATGACGCAAAAAAACTCTGTCGCCGCGAAAAAGCCGCCGTTAATCGTCGCAAAAACTGGGGGCTAGAATAATGGCAGACCTCTACATCATTCACGGCTGGACATACACCGTAGACCCATGGGAAAAAACCATTGCCGAGCTACGCAAAAACGGCATTAGCGTAAAGATGCTTAATGTTCCTGGACTCACCGAGGCATCAAACAAAGAATTTACAATCGATGATTACGTTAAATGGGCAGACCAACAAATTCCGGACGGCGCAATCGCCCTAGGTCATTCTAACGGTGGGCGCATCCTACTAAATCTCTGTTCTAAAAAGCCCGAAAAGCTAAAATATTTGATTTTGCTAGATGCTGCCGGAATCTACGAACCAACCATCAAGAAAAAAATCGTTACTAACCTCGCAAAAATCGGAAAACCTCTCAAAAATATTCCGATAGTCGATAAGGTCTTTCATAAAATTACCGGTTCCACCGATTATTCCAAAGCCCCAGCCAACATGAAAGTTACACTAAGCAACATGCTAGAGTCTGATAAACTCCTAGATTTATCAAAAGTTGAGACTAGAACATTTATCCTTTGGGGTAAAAAAGACACCACCACTCCACCACGCCAAGCTACTGCGATGTATGAAAGGTTACCAAATGCCGAACTAAAATTCTACGCCAACTGGACCCATGCCCCATACATCTCTAATCCCGACGAACTAGCTCGTGCTCTCACTGTTTTAATTAGGAGACTGAAGGCATGAGAAAGCATTTTTTTCTCGGCCTGGCCGCCAATTACCAACGTGACGAAAGAATTGCACACACCTTCAAAATTGGACATACCGAAGATTTAAAAGATCTAAAACGCTATTTACTCAGAAGATATGGTGGAGAAAAAGCGATACTTACTAAAAATGGTCGTTCCGCACTAACACTCGCCCTAAAAGCCTATTTTGATAAAGGCGACAAAATTCTCGTAAATGGCTTTACGTGCTATGCGGTTTATGAAGCCATAAAGGCCGCAGGCCTAACACCAGTTTTTGTTGATATATCTTTAGAAGATTTAAACTTTGAAAATACCAACCTAGAAAAAGAAATAACAAACTCTAGCCCAAAGGGGATCATTATCCAAAACACCTTGGGCCACCCTGTAGATATTGCCACAATCGAGCAGCTCGCAAAAGAACATCATCTCGTAATTATCGAAGATTTAGCTCACTGCGCCGGAATAAAATATCCCGACGGACGCGAGGCAGGTACAGTCGGCGCTGCCACTGTCCTATCTTTTGGCAAAGATAAATCAATCGATACCATTTCTGGAGGCGCCGCCGTCCTCCGCTATCCCTATAAAAACATAATTGAAGCGCCTAAGCGTCACCCGAAAGCATCAGACCATTTAAGGGCCAGATTCTATCCAACATTTGGAGCCATCTGTCGTGCACTATCTTATATACATCTTAGCGGTGTCATTATGCGTCTCCTTGTAAAAATCCATTGGGTAGAAAAATCCGCAGACAACAAGCTAGATCTCACTCGCAGACTCAGCAAGTTTGAGGCTAAACTTGCCCTCATGCAATTAAAAGGTTTAAGCCGTGTAGGAGAAAAGCCGTTACGAGATTTTTACTTTGTAAATAATCGCGACAAAGTTTTAAAAGAATTAGCTGCCGCCGGTTTTTATTTTGGCGGTTTTTGGTACGAAAAACCAGTCTCTCCCGAAAGATACTATAAAAAAGTCCATTTTCCAGAAGAAAAATGTCAAAATGCGGTATATGCCTCTAGCCATATTGTAAATTTGCCCAAATACTACACCAGAAGACAACTGGCACCCGCACGTAAAATCATCGAAAAATACCAGGAGGGCACAAAATGAATTGGACCGAAGTAATAAAAAAATATCCCGAAGCTAATTTCCTCCAATCCCCATCCTACGCCAAAATGAATGAACTACTAAAGAACAAAGTCATCATAGAAGACTTTGATAAAAAAGGGTACACTCTTATGGTGATAAGAAAAGCTAAAAGAGGTAAATATCTAGAAATACCGTGCGGCCCGCTAGCTAATTGGAATAATAAAGAAGACATAAAAAAAATAGTTAATACCATCCGCCAAATCGCAACCCAAGAAAAATGTGTCTTTGTTAGGATTCGTCCTCAATTAATCGCAAGTCAAGCCAACCTCACTTTACTCAGTAATCTAGGACTAAAACCTTCACCCATGCATCTAGCCGCCGAACATACCGTCATGATTGATTTAAAAAAACCCGAAGAGTCATTACTATCCGAAATGAGACGCCAAACTCGATATGAAGTAAGACGTGCCGACAAACTAGGTATCAAAGTAACGACTAGCAGTTCTGAAGAAATCTTTAAAGAATTTCATAAAGTGCAGACCGAAACCGCCAAAAGACAAAACTTCGTGCCACCCAATCTTAAAACTTTACTAGCCGAAAGAGAAGCCTTTAAAGACGATGCCACAATTTATGTGGCAAAAACCGCCGAAGGAGAAAGTATTGCTTATGGGCTAATCATTAAAGGCGGCAAAGAAGCCGATTACTACGAAGCTGCCTCTACTCCGCTTAACCGCAAATTGCCAGGAGCCTACGCCTTGCTTTGGCAAGCCATGAAAGACTTGAAAGGCCAAGGCTACGAACGATTTAACCTTTGGGGAATTGCGCCAGCCGGCCAGCCCAATCATCGTTATGCTGGAGTAACTACCTTTAAAACTGGTTTTGGCGGAGAAATCATCGAATATGTACCGGCGCACGACTTAGTAATATCGAAAATCGGCTATCTAAAAGACTTGATCATAGAAACAACACGAAAAAAACGGAGACACCTATGAAAATCGTAGATATACAAGAAAAAGAAATCTGGGACGAATATGTTACCTCGCGCCAGGATTCAAATTTTTTACAATCCTGGGATTTTTACGAATTTCATAAAGCTCGCGGCAAAAAAGTTATAAGAAGAGCTATTATAAACGATTCCAAAAAAATCATCGGTGTTTATGCCGGCGTAGTGGAAACGGCAAAACGCGGCACTTATCTCGCCATTGCGGGAGGCCCCTTAATAGATTTTAGTAATTCCAAAGTTGTTTCTAGAGTATTCGACGACATTAAGGCTCAAGGGAAAGCCTTAAACTGCGTCTTTGTCCGCATAAGACCACAAGAAAAGCTATCATCAAAAACCATGAGTCTCTTTAAAAAATACGGGCTAAAACCAGCACCAATGTACTTATCCGTAGAATATGCCGGAATACTAGATCTTAAAAAGTCCGAAGAGGAAATTCTAGCTGGAGCCTCGCAAGGGTTTCGCCGTAAACTTAGAAAAGCCTTAAAAAATGATATAGAGATTACTGTAGATGCCAGCGATAAATCCATTAAAGAGTTTTGCCGACTAGAAGAACTGCACGCCAAAAGACAAAAATATGTCGCCTTTTCTTCATCATTTTTAACCAAACAATTCGAGGCATTCCGAGAGGGGAACGAAGTTTTAATTTATACCGCAAAAAAGGACGGCAAAACATTAGCGCAAAACTTTATGATTTTCTACGGTCCCGAAGCCAGCTATCACTACGGCGTCTCCTCAGAACTAGGCACCAAATATTCGGCTGCGCCTCTTCTTCACCTAAAAGCGATGGAAGAAGCCAGAAAACGTGGCTGCGTCCGGTATAACCTTTGGGGAATCGTAGATACGGACGATAAGGCGCACCGTTTTTATGGAGTTTCGGAATTTAAGCGCTCGTTCGGCTGCGAAGAATTTAAATACGTGCCGGCGCACGACATGGTCTTAAGTCCAACTAGATACAAAATTACTAAAATAATCGAATCAGCGCGAAAAAGAATTCGCCACGTTTAAAATAGGCATTCCGTGCAGTTTTTTATGTTATAATAAGCGTAAGTAATAAAAGGATTTTTATGGCAAAATTTAATCGCAAATTTATCGACAAACACTGGATGATATTTTTAATCAGAGGCATGCTTGCCGCAATTTTTGGCTGCTTTACGCTCTTTGGCGGCCTAGGCAGCATCGAAAACACCATTGCAATTATTAGTGTATTATTACTCTTAATGGGCATCGTTGACGCAGTCGGCGCGTTATACGGCTCAACCAAAAAACATGGCTGGATTAACTCAATCATTGATGCGCTAGTAGACGTAATAGCGGCTGTATCGCTATTATTCTTTACTAAGGGTTCACTTGCTAATGCCGTAATTATCATTTCCTCCTACACTATTATTTCCGGCATTATTGATATTTTCCACGGATTTTTATCTACCGTCGACCCTACCGACCGTTTTATCCGTATTTTAGCCGGTATTAGCGGATGCGTAATAGGCGCTGTAATTCTTAATGCTGGCGACTTCGAAATTACTACGTTTATTAGATTCTTTGGTGCTTACATACTGGTAGTTGGTATCACTAGCCTAATCTACGGAACCCACAACTATTCTCAAGAAAAAGAAGACAAAATCGCAAGAAGCGAAGCCCGCAAGCTAGCAGCTAAAAAACGAGCTAAAAAATCCAAAAAATAATTATTTATACCACGGCAAAAAGTCGTGGTATAATTTTTATGCAATATTAATATCAAGAAGGAACGAGGGAACGGCCCTACGACTTCCTGCCAACCTACTCATGCAAGGTGGTAAATCCGACCAGAAAGGAAAGATATGTTCTATCGAACCGCGGAGAGCGTTTCTCCAAAACACCCAGACAAACTATGTGACCAAATTAGCGATGCTATTTTGGATGCGTATCTAGCTAAAGACCCGAATGCTAGAGTAGCTGCCGAAACTTGCGGCGGCCACGGCGTAGTTTTTGTAACCGGAGAAATCACATCCACCGCAAACGACATCAATATCGAAGAAATCGTTAAAAGGCTAGCCGGAGAAAACACCGAAGTCCACACTAAAATCGTTAAACAATCCCCAGAAATCGCTCAGGGCGTAGATACCGGAGGAGCCGGCGATCAGGGAATCATGATTGGTTACGCTTGTGACGAAACGAACGAGCTCTTGCCTCGCGAAGTAGTTTTATCGCGCCGCCTAAATCAATATATTTATAACAAATACCCATATGATGGTAAAACCCAAGTCACCATCGCACCAGACGGTACAATAGACTCAATTGTGGCAAGTTTCCAAAATGTTCCAAAAGAAGAACTAGAAAAGCTAGTTCGCGAATACATAGAAAAAGAAGGGCCTACTGGCCGCCTAGAACTTCATATGAACCCAGCTGGAGACTGGAACCAAGGCGGCTTTGATGCCGATACGGGCCTTACCGGACGCAAGTTAATCGTAGATAACTACGGCCCGCGTGTTGCGATTGGCGGTGGCTGTTATTCTGGTAAAGATCCGTCCAAAGTAGACCGCTCCGCTGCCTACATGGCAAGAAAAATCGCAGTAGACTATTTAAGAAAGCGCAAAGCTCACGAAGTATTAGTGCGCCTGGCCTACGCCATCGGCAAAGCTGAGCCACTAGAAAAAACCGTCATCGTAGACGGCAAACCAGAAGAAATCGAAGGCTACGACTTAACGCCACGCGGCATTATTAAGTTTTTAGACCTAAAACGCCCAATCTACGAGCAAACGGCAAGATACGGCCATTACGGCGAAGGCTTTGACTGGGATAGATAAAGGCGCATAACCTCCGCCGGCAAACCTTTTTACTTCATCTTAAAACAAAGTTCGCACCAAAGAGCATTAATCGCCATTCCTGAGACAAATAATACCACAATCACAATCACAAAGTTGCATATTGGTTGGAACCATGCTACTTAAAATGCAGAAATAGGTTTAATGAACACTACGCCCAAATCAACTACCATACACGAGTTTAAAAATCAACTCTATTTCTATCAATCTAAATATATTATAATAAACCCAGAAAGGTAATACTATTATGGCAAAAAAGGATGCGGTGGCAGAAAAGAAAAATGCAAACGACGGAAAAAGCGAGGCGTTAAAACTCGCAATCGCACAAATTACCAAGCAATTTGGCGATGGCTCAATCATGAAGCTAGGCGATACGCCCAAAATGGATATTGCCCTACTTCCTTCTGGCTCATTATCGCTAGATTTAGCGTTAGGAGGCGGCTGGCCAAAGGGAAGAATAATCGAAATCTACGGCCCAGAATCTTCTGGTAAAACCACTTTAGCTCTACACGCAATTGCCGAAATCCAAAAGCAAGGTGGCCAAGCAGCCTTTATCGACGCAGAACATGCCCTAGACCCAGCCTATGCTAAAAAAATCGGCGTAAACACGGCAGATCTTCTAATAAGCCAACCAGATAATGGCGAACAAGCCCTAGAAATCTGCGAAACCCTAGTTCGCTCAAATGCCGTAGACCTTATCGTGGTTGACTCCGTAGCAGCCTTAGTACCTCAAGCCGAAATAGACGGCGACATGGGCGATGCTCAAATGGGTTTGCAAGCAAGACTAATGAGCCAAGCCATGAGAAAACTCACCGGCATCATCTCAAAATCAAGAGCCACAGTCATCTTTATTAATCAGATTAGAATGAAAATCGGAGTCATGTTCGGCAACCCCGAAACCACAACCGGCGGCAACGCTCTTAAATTCTATGCATCCGTACGCGTAGATATTAGAAGAATCGGGCAAATCAAAGACGGCGACAACATCTCCGGTAACCGCACAAAAGTCAAAGTCGTTAAGAATAAGATTGCAGCTCCATTCCGTACCGCAGAGTTTGACATCATGTATAACGAAGGCGTCTCAAAACCAGGTGACGTATTAGACCTCGGCGTACAATATGGTATTCTGGAAAAATCTGGAGCCTTTATCAAATATAACGGCGAAACACTCGGCCAAGGCCGTGAAGCCGTTAAAAAGCTCTTCCGCGAAAAGCCAGAATTAATGTCCGAAATAGAAGAAAAAGTTCGCGAAAAAGCCGCCGCCGAAGAATAATTAGTGATGGAAATCTACAGCCTAAAAGACCAAATACCAGATGATAATTTGACAAAAACTAAAAAGCGTGGTATAATTAAAGCATCTAGTCCTGATAATACTAATTCTTTGAAAATCACTAATATCAAACAGGGGTCCAAAAATCCTAATCGCGCCAATATTTTTATCAATAATAAATATACTTTCTCGCTTGATATTTCGCAAATCGTAGACTTTAAAATCAAAATCGGAAACATTATTACGCCCGAACAACTTTCCTATTATAAAAAAGCATCAGAACTTGGCAAGCTTTATCAAAGAACCTTAGAATGGGTGCTTATGAGGCCCCATTCGATTAAAGAAACACGCGACTATTTATATCGTAAACTACGACAAAAGAAAGCCGTAAAAACTAAAAGTGGGCACGAATTTAAAAAAATATCAAATTTAGAGGAAGAAGATCTTCCAAGTATCACCGAAGAAATAATCAATCGCTTAATCTCCAAAAAATATCTAGATGATTTTAAATTTGCGAGCTACTTCGTAGAGAACCGGTTTATTAAAAAAGGTATTTCAAAAAAACGCCTAAAGTTAGAACTAACAAAAAAGGGAATTAAAAGCGACATTATAAATCAAGTTATAAACAGCCGAAACGATGAAGAAGAAATCCAAAAGATAATCCAGAAGAAACGTACAAAGTACGATGATGAAAAACTAATTGCCTATCTTTGCCGTCAAGGATTTGACTATCAACTAGTTAAAGACCTAGTCAGCGGCACAACGAATTAACCATTCATCAAGGGAAGATGCATCATCTACAGAATAATCTCCTATTTTAATGCGCCGAAGTTCAGTTAAATAGGCACCAGTACCAAGCTTCTTCCCAATATCCTCAGCTAAGGTTCTAATATAAGTACCAGAACTAACATGTGTACGAATTTTAAGAAGCGGATAATTGTATTCCAGGATTTCTATACTATATATTTCTACCTGACGAGCAGGTATTTTAAAATCCGCACCTTTTCTTGCTAGCTTGTAGGCTCTTTCGCCATTAATCTTGATAGCCGAATATCTAGGCGGAGTCTGTTTTATAATACCGTTAAAGGAATCGAGAACGGTTTTAATATGCTCTATTTTGGGAGGCTGTAGTGGCTCGGAATTATCCGCCAAATACTCTATTATCTCACCCTCCAGATCCCCAGTAGTAGATGTGAAGCCAAGTTCTAAAGTAGCCTCGTAAATTTTATCTAGTTTTAAAAACTCGTTAGATCTTTTAGTAGCCCACCCAGAAAGCAAAATTAAGAGTCCGGTCGCAAATGGATCCAAAGTGCCAGTGTGGCCAACTTTAATCTTATGACCACACCTTGCTTTTAAACCACCACGCACCTTTGCAACTACCCCAAAACTTGAAATTCCCGCCGGTTTATCAATTAGTATAATTTGCTCCTCAAGACACATATACTATATTATAACAAACGATAGCCGAGGTTACTTGATTTATATCCTATACCCACAATTCACGCACTCTACAATTATGGATGCGGACATCCTCGTCCACTGTTACATACTCCATCAGATCTAAATCCAAATGACTCGCCATTAATCGTTCGCGAACCCGTCACCATCCTACCGCTAGAATCAAAGTAGAACCACTCTATTTTTCCTTGATACTCTATCTCTCTCCATTCGTCTTTCATCATTCTACCGTCACCGTCAAAATAGTACCAATCGGTGCGACCATGGTAATCCAATTGCCTCCAGCCTTCGCTTACCGCCCCATTCGAGTCCAAATGAGACCAGAAAATATTATTATTCTTAAAGTCAAACTTCACCCATTCACCCTTACCCGAACTTTCAGTGGTTATACTTATTTTCGTACTAGTCGAGGTCTTACCATAATCACTCAAAGAATAAGTATTATTATTAAACGTTACGATAATAGCATCGCTCGTATGACCAGTCATATAAAACTTCGTCCCCAAATTCTTATGCGCATAAGCCATGCCACCCCACTGCCTATTGCTCGACGAAAAATCCCTAGACGGAATTATAGCCGTTTTTGGCTTTATTACCTTCAAGAAATCAACTGATGTAGAAGTCGGTAGTCCGTGATGCCCCATTTGCAAAATGTCAACTACTCCAACTTTCTTTGCCACCTTGTCTTCATCGAGCTTTTCCATATCACCGGCAAGTAATGTTTTTTTACTTCCAACCTTGGCAAGGACTACGAGAGAATTTACATTCTCATCCTCGCAAACACCATTCACTTTTTCTGAAGCAGTCGCTTCTTCGGCATTGAGTATTGTAAGGCTAAAATCACCTAAACTAAGTTCAGTCACTTTATTAGTTACATTGATAAGCTTAGCTCCCGCACTACGCATTGCGTTGATGGCCCGATTATAAAAGTCGCGATTATGCCAACTGTTTTGTCCAGTATATGTATCTTCTTTGGCGCCAACATAAGGACGATAGTAATACTGTGTTTTTGAATTAACAAATCCCTCTTTAGCAATCTTAGCCATACCGCCAATATGATCAGAGTGAGAATGTGACGCAACGATAAAATCTAGCGTCGTAACGCCTACTTTTTTAAGGTAGGTTACCACGTGCGATACAGTATCGGCAGAATTGCTAACACAAGTCGCATCACTCATACAGGTCGTCACATCAGAAGAATTTGCCGGATAGAGTGGATTTGCAGCATCGACCAAGCCATAGTGGCCATTACTTTCAATCAGAAAAGCATTACTATTACCAGTACTAATAAAATGAATCTTTCCACTCTGACCCTTCCATTGAGCGTACAAGTTAATGATTCCGCCAGCCGTATTGGTAAGGTTATTTACGGATTGCTTGTTGGCATAAGCCGTACCACTACCATCGGCTTTAGTATTCCAACCAGAAAAAGTATAACCAGTTTTTACAAAAGTATTCGCTGTAAGATTCTTAGCCGTTCCATAAACCATGGCAAGATTAGACATAGAACCACTAGTGCTACCATTACCATTAAACTTTATCGTGTAATTATTCTTCCAGACTGCATATATGGTTGTATTTTTAGACAAAGCAACACTATCGCCAGGATTATATTTGGCGGCACTAGCACTGGTCGTGGTCGCCCAGCCCTTAAAGGTATAATTTGTACGAGTCGGTTTAGTAGATGGAACCGTAACAGAACACGACGAAGCCGTAGTAGTGCAAGACTGTGCACTAGGAGCTCCAGTACCACCATTTGCATTAAAGGAAAGCTTAAACGTACTAACGGTTTGTTCTTTTTTCCAGACGGCATAAATGGTCTTATCACTATTTAACACTATCGTTTCACCTGCCTCATATTCACTTGTGGTAGCGTCCGCCGCATCTCCCCATCCTAGGAACGTATATCCAGAGCGACTTGGGACGGTGGAAGTAATCACAATAGAGCAAGTTGTTACGGTCCCTTTTGCAACGCAAGACTGTGCACTAGGAGCTCCAGTACCACCATTTGCATCAAAGGACAGCGTACGAGTAACCGTGTTCTGACTCCAAACCGCATAAATTGTCTTATTGGCTCTTAGCTCAACTGTACCACCAGGCTGATACTTAGGAGTGGTAGCGGTACTGGTATCCGCCCAGCCTTTAAACGTGTGGCCGCTTCTGGTTGGCATAGTAGAAGGAACCGTAACCGAACACGATTCAGCAGATTCAGTTACCGTGCATTCTTGCGCCCTTAAAGCCCCAGAACCATTATTAGAGTTAAATGATAATGTGAATACATCAGGAATCACCACGTTAGCCACTGCAAAATAGTTTACGGTAACTCCAGAATACACACCATCAGGTAAATCAGCACCAACATACGCACCATAATAAACATCTGTAGTATCATAAGCTTCGGTCCTTGAGTCTATAGACTTTAGAATTAAAGCATCGTCCTGATTTTTTGGCATAGCATTCCACACTTCGGAATTTTGATTTTCTGGAGAATTAACAGAAATTCCCCAAGTGTTCGGCTCTAGGGCCGAATTACTAGAAGTAATATTAGTTATTTTATTCTCTTCACTTTCTTCCGAAATCACATCAACACTTGTCGCATAAACACCCATAGTATAGCCGTTGTCTGTTCCATCGATAACCGTAACCTCATCTTTAACAAAACCAAAAACCGCTTCGTCTCCCGTACGAGTAATATTAAGATCAACATTGCCCGCGCTAATAGCAATAGAGCCCGGCAACGCATTTGTAGGTTCGGTTCTAGAAACATCGCTATTTAGTATCCCATGAGTCAAAAATGCAGCTATAAGCACAAAAAAACCAGCAAAAATCTTTTGTTTTTTTGCGCCAATGCTAAAACTTTTATTCCTAGCAAAAACCTTGTGATTATTTTTTAGCTTTCTAGCAATTATCGTTAGCACGATTATCAATACAATGATAATGCTGCCTATAAATAGCGGGGTAAGTTGAAGGGATTTTTCTCGTGAATATTCTCCCGTATTTGGCACCGGAAGGCTGGTTTCGTTATTGGCCTGAGGTTCACCAGAAGGTTCGCCCGGAACTACCGGATCATCGGGAACCACAGGCACATCGGGAACTACCGGATCGTCGGGAACTACAGGGACGTCAGGATCTTCACCAGTAGTTCTAAGAGTTATGTTTATTAAACCCATGTTTTTCCTTTTTATTTTGTATAACCTTTATGGTTTAATAATAAACCATATAAAAAAGCTTGTCAACAGAAAAACGCCACAGTATATTCAAAACCACCAAAAAAACTATTTATCAGAATCCATTGATTTATCACTATCCATCGGAGCAAAATCCTGGTTCCTAAATGGATTTACAAAATTCGGCACAAACTCCTCTTTAGCAGCCAACTTCTTTATAACTTTTTCCTCATTTTTTACAATTATTTTGTAATCAGTGACTTCAATTATTTCTTGTCGTGGAATTGTGAGCTCGGGATCGATAAAACTTTTTATCGCTGGACGTTTTACGATTAACTGTTGAGTGACAAAATCATCGGGCGTTAACGTAAAATCAATCACCTTACCAAGGTTTGAGCCTTTTTTTGTCTCAACTTTTAATCCAATCAAATTAAAATTCAACCCTAAAACTTCCGAAATTCTAACAACCTCGCCGTCGGCCATCAACTCATCAGCCGTATCAATGACCATTCCGTATTTAGAATACTCGCGAATAGACCGGGTATCCAAAATATTTTGACGTCGGTCTACCCCGGGCCCCTCAAGTCTAAAGGCGATGATCTGCAGATTATCGGGGTCGATAATCGAAGATATAATCCGGCCAATCGGACCACTCGCCTGAACGCTAAGCACAGAAGTACCAATAAGACGCGAGTTATACACTAACATATTCCTATTATAACATAGCTTCACCTAGTCACTCGTAATATGCTAAAATAAATAAGTACGAGCGTGATGGAGAGTTACTTCAAAACGCACAAAAAAATATTAACAATAATGTAAGGAGATTTATGCAAAGCAAATCAACCAATAAAAACATGATTATCGGAATCACCGTAGCCGCGATAGCAGTAATCGCAATCATAATTGGCGTGGTAATTGCGATGACTAACGCCAATAAAAATTCATTCAGCGATGCCGAACTAGAAGAAGAAGTAGAGACTTCACAAGTTGAAGAGAATACAGAAAACGCAGATTTCTCAAATATCGACGTATCAGTCGCATATGGGGATTACGACACTATGTACGCTCAAGCAAAAGCTATCCAAAATGGCGAAATGTTAGGAAAGATTATTAGCATTGACGGCATTGTCTCCCACCCTATGAGCAAATATTCTATCGTTGAAAAAGACGAGAACGGTTCGAGCATTGGCACCGAATTTATTATCGAAGGCGTCGAAGAAGACAGCTACCCACAAGATGGCGATCATGTAGTAATAACAGGTGAAGTCGTCGAGAAAGAACCTCTCTATTTTGTAATCAAGACTGCGCCAGGCTACGTTGAAATGATTGAAACTGCTTCCGAAATCGAGGAATAATCTAGAAGCATTGACCCCAATGGGGAAGCATGATATAATGTAGTGCATGATAACAAAAGAGAATAAAGATAAGGCTATTGCCAAGGTTGCCCGCAGTAAGGCAGATGTTGGTTCTCCTGAAGTACAAGTTTCAATCTTGACTGAACGGATCAAAGAAGTTACCGAGCACGTCAAGAATAACAAACATGACTTTATGGCCAAAAGAGGTTTAAATCAAATGGTAGGCAAACGCAAGCGTTTGCTCAAATACCTAAAAGATACTGATTTTGCGCTATATAAGAAAACCATCAGCAAACTCGGACTCAGAAAATAGCATACAAAAGAAAGGCCCGCTCACTGAGCGGGCCTTTTCGTGGTGGGGGTGAGGACTAGTTAAGAACTTGCTCCACAGAGTCACACTTCTCCTCCATCTCGCAGATGGAGAATTCTTCGCCATCCCCCACAAGCTCAGCGTACTCCTCGAATGGAATCGAGAACGTAACGCTGGGACTAGGCGACGCCGTGAAGGTTATCTCCCAACCAATGTAACCACGAAGAACCTCACCTCCCTCACCAAACTTAAAGGACAGTTCAGGATTCGATCGCTTTCGATCGTCTCCGGTAAGCTTCAGCGGAATTGAGAGCACTACTCTCTCTTTCTCTTCATCATTCATGTCAAGAATGGGACAAAGGTCCCATCTTGATCTATTTCTCTCGGCCTTTATCATTATCCATCCTTTTCCCGAGGCCTAAGCTTACGACTATATTATATCACGGATTGCAATTTATGTCAATTTAAGATATAATCAAATACAGCAAATTAACACCTGGGAAGACGGCAGATGCTGTTAGCCTAAAAGCGTAAAAACATTTTAATAGTTTTAGTCTACGACACCTGAAGTTTTCCCAAGAAAGGATTTTTCATGGAAATAATAAACCCTAATGGGAAAAAGACCATCAAACTGTCAACAAAGTGGTTAGGGCGAGAATTAACTCTAGAAGTCAATAGGGTAGGGTTTCGCTCAACATCCTCAGTTCTTGTTACCTACGGAGATACCGTAGTATTAGGTTCTGTAGTTGTTGGAACCAAACCCGTGGTCCAAGATTTTTTTCCACTCTCCATTGACTACGAAGAAAAATGGTATGCCGCAGGCAAAATCAGTGGCTCAAGATTCATTAAAAGAGAAGGCAAACCATCCGACGAGGCAGTACTCGTAGGTCGCTTAATCGATCGGCCGATTCGTCCACTTTTTCCTAAAGGATACCGCCAAGAAGTGCAAGTAGTCTGTACTGTCCTCTCAATGGATCCTAACTTCCGCCCAGATTGTGTCGCAATGATTGCGGCCTCCAGTGCTCTCATGAATGCAGGAGTACCTTTTGATGGGCCAGTGGCTGGAATCCGCATCGGCAGGATTGGTGGAGAATTTAAAGGCTTCCTTAGTCCCGAAGAAAGAGAAGCTTCGCCAATGGATCTAGTTGTAGCCTGCAAAGACGGCAAAATCATGATGGTAGAAGCTGGCATGAAAGAAGTACCAGAAGAAACAATCATTGAAGCCATGCATTGGGCCGTAGAAAAAGTCCAACCAGTTCTCGACTTGCAAAGGGAATTATCTAAACAAGTAGCAGCACCAAAACAAGAATATGAACTAGTCTTACCAGATGAAGAAATTCTAAAGGAAGTAGAAAACTGGACTAATGGCAAATTTGGTTCTAAGGTTCGCGGTAACGTCATGGAACGCGCGCAAATCCTGGACGAAATTAAGTACGCCATGCACGACGAATTTGCCTTAGAAAAAGGCCAAGGCGAAACCGACAACGAAAAAGTCGAATGGTACGACGAAAACCTCCGCGACGTTTACGATCAAGCCTTTGAAATGGCGCTTTTTAAAGAAGTACGGAGGGGAATCGTAGAAGACAAAGAACGTCCAGACGGCCGCAAACTAAACGAAGTCAGACCACTTAGCTCTCAGGTAGGTATTTTACCACGCACCCACGGCTCATCACTCTTTACCAGAGGCGTAACTCAGGCAATGAACATTGTGACACTAGCCCCTCTTAGCTATTCACAGGAAGTAGATACAATGGAAGTTTCCGAGGGTAAAAGGCGCTATATGCATCATTACAACGCCCCATCTTACACCGTTGGCGAACCTGGCCGCATGGGTTCTCCAGGTAGACGCGAAATCGGCCACGGATATCTAGCCGAACGCGCTTTGATCCCAGTTTTGCCAAGCGAAGAAGATTTCCCATATGCAATTCGTTCTGTCACCGAAATTATGTCTCAAAATGGCTCTACATCCATGGCTGCAACCTGTTCTAGCTGCATGGCCCTAATGGACGCCGGCGTACCATTAAAACGCCCAGTTTCAGGAGTCGCAATGGGGCTAATCGTAGACGTACCAAAAGGCCAACCAATCGAAACTTCCGACATCGATAAAGCCTACGTATTAACCGACCTCATGGACGCCGAAGATTTCGCTGGTGATATGGACTTTAAGGTAACCGGCACCACCGAAGGCGTAACAGCCTTACAGATGGACATGAAAGTCCATGGTTTGCCCGTAGAAATCATGGAAAAGGCTCTGAAACAAAGCCATGAAGGTAGAATGTTTATTTTGAGTCACATTTTAGAAGTAATCCCAGAACCCAGAAAGAGCATCTCAAAATATGCTCCACAAATTGAAAAAATCATCATCAATCCAGATAAAATTGGCGCCGTGATTGGTAAAGGTGGCGAAATGATTAATAAAATCACCACGGAAACAGGGGCAGAAGTTGACATCGAAGATTCTGGCCTAGTTACAATCTCAGGGAACGACCCAGAAAAAATCGCAAAAGCCCTAGAATGGGTAAAGTCCTTAACCGAAGAACCGGAAGTAGGCAAAATCTACGAGGGAACCGTAGTATCAATCAAGGACTTTGGAGCCTTTGTTAATATCCTCCCAGGAATTGACGGCATGCTTCATATCTCGCAAATTAGTGATAAAAGACTAAAAAAGGTCGAAGAAGTTCTTCATATGGGAGACAAAGTGAGAGTTCGCCTTATTGCTATCGATCATGGAAAACTATCCCTCACAATGAAGGGCCTAGATTAAACTAAAGTTTACAAAAAATACTCCAATTTGCAAATTGGAGTATTTTTTTGTCTAATTATTGCATTTTTACCATTAGTATGATATAATATAGATGTAAGTTCATCATGTCATAATATAGAGAAAGGTTTTATTGGCTATGAAAATCAGGAAACTTATAATAAATCTTTTATTGATTCTAGGATTAATCACCCCTGGCGTACTGCCACTGTTCTGTAACCAACCGTCAAAAGCCTTAAACAGCAAAATTGCTAACCTTCCGTCTTCAAAAATGACAAGCCTTAATCTGTCCCTAGTATATGTTGGCACAGAAATAGACAACACGATCGACTCATCTCAGAGCCTTGCAGTAACGGATAAATACTTCGTCGTAACACAAGCGCATTCCAAAAACAATAATACGGGCTGGATTGTAGCTACAAGCCGCAAGAATCCTAGTTCCACCCCGGCCTGGAAAACAAAGCACAATATTGGCCACGGCAACGGAACCGCTTGGAACAGCAAAAAAAATCAAATTGTTGTTGTAGACGGAGCCACTAAACATCTATTTAATGCTGATAATGGTAAATATGTTGGCAAAATAACGGAAGGCCAGTCTGCGACAGGCATCGCCTATGATGCCAAAGATGATTGGTATATTCAAACTAGCGGTAGCGGCAAATCCTCAGGCAGAATTTTAAACAGTAACTTTAAACTATTAAAATCATTCGATGCTGGACACAGACTAATAAATCAAGATGTCGCATTTTCGAACGGCTATCTTTACAGGCTTGCCTGGGCGCCATGCAACAGTCTAAGTTCCCAAGAAAACATCGATTTCTGTAACAAAAACATCGGCAACAAAGCAAATGTCATTTATCAATTCGATCTAAGCGGCAATTTTATAAATGCTTTTTACATTAAACCCGGATATAGCGAAATAGAGGGCATGGATTTCGATGCAAATGGTACTCCATACATATTGTTTAATAGCGCACCAGATGGGAAACATTATTCCGTTTATAAAGTAACTAATTATAATGCTAAAACCGATGCAAACAATCGTGCCAAAGCTAAAGCTGCCGCCGAGGCCAAGGCTAAGGCCGAAGCAGAAGCTAAAGCCAAAGCTAAGGCCGAAGCAGAAGCTAAAGCCAAAGCCGAAGCTAAGGCCAAGGCCGCCGCCGAGGCCAAAGCTAAGGCTGCCGCCGAGGCTAAAGCTAAAGCTGCCGCCGAGGCCAAGGCTAAGGCCGAAGCAGAAGCTAAGACTAAAGCTAAAGCTGCCGCCGAGGCCAAGGCTAAGGCCGAAGCAGAAGCTAAGACTAAAGCTAAAGCTGCCGCCGAGGCCAAGGCTAAAGCCGAAGCAGAGGCCAAGGCTAAGGCCGAAGCAGAGGCCAAGGCTAAGGCCGAAGCAGAAGCCAAGGCTAAGGCCGAAGCAGAAGCTAAAGCCAAGACAAATGTCAAAACCACCACTAAGTCAACTGAGCAACAAAAAGTTTCAACAACCCCAAACTCTTCAGCATCAGTAGAATCGGCCACACCTGCACAACCAAACAGCTCGCTCCCGGTCACAATAGTAGAAACCAGTAAGGGTGATGACAGGATAATTGCATTTAACGACAATCAAGATTCTATAGTAACAAATACAAATAGCCAATCAACTAAGCTGGCCAAATCCGAATCAGAAGACAATAAGTCATTCATTAACAATATCATCGTCACTCTATCTGTCGCAATCGGACTATTCGTCATAGTTTATTACCTTAGCGTTATCGTAAAATACTGGTAAATAGACTGTTTTCTTAGCTAGAATAAAATAAAAAATATTGTATAATATAAGAATATGGAGAAGATTCGGAATTTTTGTATTATTGCTCATATCGATCACGGCAAATCCACAATTGCAGATCGCATGATGGAGTTAACAGGGACAGTTTCTAAACGCGAAATGAAATCGCAACTTCTTGATTCTATGGAATTAGAACGAGAAAAGGGAATTACAATCAAGTTAACACCCGTAACGATGCATTGGAAAAACCACACTTTAAATCTTATTGATACCCCAGGCCACGTAGATTTCTCATACGAAGTTTCAAGATCTTTGCAGGCCGTAGAATCAGCAGTGTTGGTAGTTGATGCCACTCAAGGAATTCAGGCTCAGACTTTAGCTAACGTATATCTAGCCCTAGAACAGGATCTTACAATCATACCAGTCATCAATAAAGTCGATCTACCAGCAGCTGACGTAGACAAAGTTTCGGCGCAAATCATAAATCTACTCGGATGTAAACGCGAAGAAATCATCCTAGCATCAGGTAAAACCGGGCTCGGAGTTGACAAAATCCTAGACGCCGTAGTGGAAAATGGTCCAAGCCCAGTTAATGTCACTCCAAAGCCCAGTCAAACCAAAGCCCTGATTTTTGATTCATATTTCGACGACTACCGTGGAGTAGTTTTATACGTCAGGATTTTTGAAGGTGAGATACCAAAGAATTCCGAAATCTTAATGATGGCAGCAGAAACTAAAGGCCTAGCACTAGAGGTTGGCATTTTGACCCCAAAAATGTCACCAAGTAACGCTCTAAAAACCGGCGAAATTGGATACATCGTCACTAATCTTAAAACCACCCGCGAAGCAAAAGTTGGTGATACCGTAACCTTAGCCAAAGACATCTCTATCGACGGAAAAACTCATCAAATTATAGACGTAAATGGCAAAGAAGTAACACCTCTACCAGGCTACAAAAACGTCCTTCCGTTCGTTTATGCCGGGTTTTTTCCAGTCTCAAATGATCAATACAAAGATTTAAAGGAAGCCGTAGAAAAGCTTAGTTTGTCCGATTCGGCGCTAAGATTTGAACCGGAAAATTCACCAGTTTTGGGATTCGGGCTTAGAATTGGCTTTTTGGGGCTACTCCATATGGACATTATCCGCGAAAGACTAGAACGAGAATTTAATCTTGATTTAATCGTCACTAACCCTAGCACAAATTACGAAGTACTGATTAGTAGCGGGGAATTACTAGAAATCAAATCAGCCGCCGACCTGCCCGATATTAGCGAAGTTCAAGAAATCCGAGAACCATGGGTAAAGGGCGAGATTATTTTACCAAAAGAGATGATTGGTAATGTCTTAAATCTAATTAATGAAAAACGCGGCCACCAAACAAATCTAAGTTATATCGAATCCAGAGCAATTATAGATTTTGAAGCACCGATGGCTAATCTTCTTACTGATTTTTACGATCAACTAAAATCGGTTACTAGTGGTTACGCATCTTTTAACTACGAACTTAATGGCTACAAGGCAGAAGATTTAGTTAGAATTGATTTTTTGGTAGGTGGCCACAAAATCGACGCTTTGTCTGTTATGGCGCATAGAACCGAAGCTGACGAAATTGGCCGAGAAGTCACAAAAAAATTAAAGTCTGTAATTCCGCGTCAAAATTACGAAGTTGCCTTGCAGGCCGCAATTGGAGCACGTATTATCGCAAGAGAAACTATCGGCGCATACCGCAAAGACGTAACCGTCAAGATTCACACCGGAGACAGAGACAGAAAAGCTAAACTACTCGAAAAACAAAAGCGTGGCAAAGCGCGTATGAAACGTTTTGGAAAGATAGATATACCATCAGAAGCTTTTACCGTAATGCTAAAAAGAGATTAAAAAGCGCCCATCGCTGGGCGCTTTTGGCCTAATGGCCTAGTTGGCAGCACGAGCCACAGACCAGAGAGAAGATTCGTCTCCGCCCTCTCTTGACTGAGCGCAGCCTCAATCTCCTGCCTAAAACTCTCCGGGCAATCATGTGCGCAGCACAGAAGGCTAGGAAACCCACTCTTTAAAAGCCACACCTCCTCAACTTCGCGTCCAACATAAATCTTTAAAAAAGCAACAAAATAAGGCCCCTCGGCCTTTTGGTGGGCAAAGAGGGACTTGAACCCTCACGACCTTACGGCCAGCAGATTTTGAGTCTACCGCGTCTACCAATTCCGCCATTCGCCCAACGCTACCATTTTACCATCAAGATAACCTTTTTGCAAGGTCAGATAAAAAATGTTTAACTCCGCGGTCTATCTAGAATTATTAGGCCTGAAGCGTCCGTTAACGGGCGCTTTTTCTTTACATTTAAAGCCACATCATAATATGGTATAATTAATCTATGGATTCTAAAAACGGTGGGCGGTCTTCAAGTGACCTTCAGCGACAAACCGCAGCAGCAATCGCCAGAAAAAGAGTTTTGGCAGCCTATGCCAAGTCCGCTAATGAGGCTAGAAAAGAAGCCAGCAAAAATAAAGCTCATCTTAAAAACGAGCTTAGCAGGCTTAATTCTGAATCCTGGAAAAAATACCATTCGGCCTGGCAAAATTATTACCAAAAATACTACAATGATTATTATTCTAGAGCTGCACAAAACTACATTGCAAGAGAACGCCTAAAGGATGAAAGGGAAAGGGCCGAAGAAGAAGAAATACTTACTAAAATCGCTAAGTCCAGCATTAAGACAAATAAAACCAACGGCTTAACTCTTGGAACAGACAATGACATAACGAGTCAGGATTCTACGATTAAGGATAATTTGCGTCAAAAAATACGTAAAAAAGCAACCGAAAACGCCAAGTTTTCCCATCGTCACAGACATCTCATTCCGATTATAGCCGGAATAGTAGTAGTTTTGATAATTCTATTCTTGCAATATAACCGATTAATTTTTGCCCCCATCATGGCTTACGTCTCTCCTGGTAATTCGCCAGCTTCCGAGATTGAAGCCATCGATCCAACCATCACTCAGACCATTTCACCAGAACCACGCCTCATCATCCCAAAACTTAATATTGATGTCCCCGTTCATTTTGGAGTCCAGCTTTCTGATGTTATGGCTAGCATGAATAATGGAGTAGCGCATTATCGCATTGCTGGCGCCAGTGCCTATCCAGGCGAAATAGGCAACCTGGTAATAACCGGCCATTCCGCAGGAGACATTTACAGTTCTAATCCCTATAAATATATTTTTTCTGGGTTAGAAAGACTAAACGATGGTGACCTAATCTATATTAATTACAACTCGGTGCGCTACACCTACAGAGTTACAAAGAAAGAAGTAGTTGAGCCCACTAACGTAGCGGCCTTAGTCGTAAATACCGACAAGCCAATACTAACCTTAGTTACCTGTACGCCTCTTGGCACATCCCGCTACCGCTTACTAGTTACTGCCGAGCAGATCTCGCCAAATCCCGATACTGCCGAATCCTCCAAAAATCCAGTTACAGTAGATCAAAACCTAGACCAAGAAATGCCATCCAATGAACCATCATTCTTCGAAGGAATCTGGAACTGGCTCACCGGCAATTAATGACTTACTGCTAATTAGTATTATTTTTTAATCAACCACTCACGAATTAGTTTTCCGTCGCGAAGATAATACATCCACTTGTTTTCGGTAATAGTAATAGGGAAGCTTCCCGTTACATTTTTGGCGAGCTCTCGCTTGTTTAGCCCATCAAAATCGTATACTAATAGATTACCACTAGTTATCGAATAAATCATATCATCATCTATCCATCCAAAATCTAAGCTCTCCGTGTCCCATTCTTTTACAGCTAAAGCCTCCATATCAAGGGTAGCTATTTTAGAGCCATTAGTTAAAACTATAAACTCCCCGTTATGGCCAACCTTAACATTAACAGGGTTAAATCCAAGAGCAAACTCATTCATCTTAACAAAATCATTTTCACTATATAACGCAACATCATTTTCCCAAACAGTAGTAATGTATCTATCATCATAAAACTTACTGAGTGTTACCTTAGCCGGATTATCTAGTGATTCCAATTCTTTAGTTTTGCCGTTGCCCATATCTAAAAGATAGAGCGCATATCTTTTTTGGCTTTGAACCCCCCTCTCACCCTCGCCGTTCATAGCGTGTTCATTCGCTTCCAAATCATCATTTTCCTTTAATTCCTCAGATGTTTCCGCTTCATCGTTTTTTCGCTCAGCTACAAAAATTACTTCATTTTCAAAATGGTCTAAGGACATAACACCTTCTGCTAGTATTGCGGAGACTTGTTCGCTAGAAATATCTATCTTTCGTAAATTCTGCCCCTGCAGGCCAATCAAGATATTAGCAGAATTATTCATAATCTGAATGTCATCAAAAACCATATCAAATTTTTTTGATAGATTAATGCTATCTTTTACATTGTCAATATCAAGCATTACCCATTCAATCTTTTCCAAGTTTTTTATCTTAAACAGCACATGAGCATTGTCTTTCGCCCAATCAGCAGACAATATTTGCCAAGCTACACTATCGTCATTATCAGAATTCATATTCTCAAACACCTTACCAACGTCAATCTTGCGTGGTTTAATTTTTTCGTTATTTAGCGGCAAAATTTCCCATTCCAGAGTTGAATTGGCGAGAAGCAATATATTTCTATCCGGAGAAATTGTAGCAAAAGAGGCGCTACCAACCTCAGACACAGCCTCCACCTCGCGCTCGTTCAAAAATAGGCGCGGATAATGCAGGCGATAAAGTAACCCTTCGCGTACCATGATTTTCTTTGACCACGTATCGTAACCGTCCTTAGATAATGTCACTGAATGTTCGCCACTTGACAAGGTTTTAGAGGTATTAGTACGCTGAAACCAAGCAGAATCGCCATCTATATATACATCGGCACCGGTTGGAATCGAAGAAACCTGAAGTAGTCCCTGGCGCTCCACTTTAAAATCTGCACCTAGCCAATAGCCAGACACAATCAAAACAAGTATTAACACAGTAAAAATAACCGCGATTACCATAACTATCTCTGATGCTATTATTTTGAGGTGTTGAACACGTTTAGTTTTTTCTTGATCCATAGTAGCCATTCTTCAAACCCGCAAATAAATACTTGCAGATTATTTTACAATTATTATACCATAATAATTGTAAAAATTAGCTCTTGCATTTTTAGCATAAAAAGGTTATGATGGAATAAGATATAAAAGAGGTACAATATGCAAAAATCCGATAGTCAACAAGCCCCGAATGCACACCGAAAAGTGCAGGCTTCGACTACCCTAAATAGGAGATACGTTAAACGCCCCACAAGGGTTAACGATATGACTGTACCAGTAAAAATGACACCGAGGATTACCCATTTTCATTATCCCGCTACCAAAGCTACTACTACTAACAAAGCCAGTATGGCTCAATCCATCACTACTATGGCCCAGCAAATAGATCAAGCGCCAATGCAACATCCGCTTCAGGCTTCCGCAAATGCCAAAATGCAAGCAAGAAATAAAGCAGCCGCAACAGCCACTCAACCATCTGCCAAAGAGCTTAAGGATCGAGCCATCAAAAAAGCCCTGGCCGCAGCCGAAACTAGCGATTTTCAGCAAAAGCCTACTCATGCAAAAAACAAACGCATGGACAAAATGCATTTTGGTTTTGGGCGCGTAATGCTAGCTCTAGCTTGCACTACGGCAGCAGTTTTCGCCATTGTCTATTTTGTAAATCTTAATATGCCAGATATATCGCTAAGAGTAGCCGCCATGCAAACGGGCATCAATGCCTCCTATCCAGGATACGTGCCACGCGGCTATAATATTTCCAGCATTACATCAGAAGAGAAAAAAATAATTCTAGATTTTACAAGCGGCGACCCGGCCGGGGCGTTTACCCTGATTGAAGAAAAATCATCATGGGATTCAAGCGCACTTCTTTCTAATTACGTCCAACCAGAATGGAAGGAAAACTACACCGTCGTACGCGAACAGGGAATCACTATTTATATTAGTGGCAACAATGCCGCATGGGTAAATGGCGGCATCGTATATAAAATTAATACCACTCTCGGCGCCCTAACCAATAAACAAATTCGGTCAATTGCAGTTTCATTATAATAAACTCATAATCAAAAAAGGGTATATTCTTAGTTTTTATTTTTAGCCGACTAAATCGCGCTCGCTACTGCATTAAGCCTAGCAAGAGTAGTTTCTCTGCCCATCACTTCCATGGTCAAATTAAGTGCGGGGCTAAAAGGCGCAAAACTAATTGCAATCCTAATTAAACTAAAGAGTTCTGCTGGCTTTTTCCCAGTTTCCACCAAAAGCTCATTTAAGGCCTGTTGCAAAGAATCAGCATCCCAAGAATCAACTTTGGATAATTTTTGAACTGCAGATTTAATTAAATCTTCAATTTCGGCCTCAGACATTTTTTTAATAAACTTATTATTGATCAAAAAATCTAAGTCTATCTCTGGATCAGAAAAGAAATAGGTACTCATTTCACGAAGATCGGCAAGAGTTTTTAAGCGATCATAAATAATAGATAATACTTTAAGCTTATATTTTGGGCTATGTTCTTTAGCTACATCAGGCCAAAAACCTTCGGTTCTAGCAAGCAAAGATTCCGGCCCTTGCTCATCAAATATTTTTCTTATCCATTGACCATTCATCCAAAGCAGCTTCGTTTCGTCATATCTGGCCCCAGACGTTTGGATCCGATCAAGTGAAAATTTTTCTATTAGTTCATCCTTAGAATATATTTCTTTTTCGGTTCCATCATTCCAACCAAGGCACGCTAGATAATTAAGCATAGCCTCCGCTAAAATGCCATCACTGCGATATTCCGTTACAGATTTAGCGCCATCGCGCTTGCCCAGCTTTTTGTTGCCACTAGGAGCCAAAATATGTGGCAAAGACACTAGTTTTGGCCGGTTTAATCCCAAAGCCTCATAGATAGCTAAATAATTAGGAGTACTAGAAAGATATTCAACTCCACGCATCACATGAGTAACACCCATTTCCGCATCGTCAACAATATGCGCAAAATTATAAGTTGGGTAACCATCTTTTTTAATTAGAATAATATCATCCTGCACCTCTGGTCCAGCATGCATATCGCCCATTACTTCGTCATGCCACTCGTAATTTTTAGGTTCAGCTTTAAATCTAAGAGGAATACCTGGTTGCCACTCAGGAATCTCTTTAGGGCGAAAATTCCGATACAAAAAAGGAGTTTTATTAGTATTACATTTCTTGCGATATTCTTCTATCTGCTCTGGAGAAGTTGGGTCGGCATAAGCCCGGCCACTCTCTATTAGCTTACGAGCCCATTCATGATAAATCTCCATGCGTTCACTTTGAAAATATGGACCATGATTTCCGCCAACAATCGGGCCCTCGTCCCAATCAAGACCAAGCCACTTTAAAACATCCTCAATTAACTCGGTTGCACCTTCAACATAACGAACACGGTCAGTATCCTCAATTCTTAAAATCATTTTACCATCGTTCTGACGTGCTAACAAATATGGATAAATTGCCGAACGGACGTTTCCAATGTGAATATAGCCTGTTGGACTAGGCGCAAATCTTGTAACAATCATACCAAAATTATACCATAATAAAGAGTTATATCAAATCAATTCTAGCTATTGTTGGCCACCGGCCATATTCTCTTGCTCTTCATCTTCATCATCGTCGTCGTCACGATAGGCAAGAATGAAGAAAGTGAATCCCGTAAAAGCAGCTACAGTAGAAGCCATGACTAGACCAGTTATCGGAAGACCCTCGTTTACATCGGTAAATGTTTCGTAACGCTCGCCCTGCGGGTGAGCATAAGCCCCTCTATTGTCTCCACCACTAATCTCGGTTTTAGTAGTATTACCAGAAGTCGTAGTATATATCGTAGTTCCACTTGTGCCACTAGAACCAACGCCTCTTGTACCTGAACGGTAAGCAGCACCATTAGGAATATTATCGTCAGAGGGCCTAGCTGGGTTAGTTGGCGTAACTGGATTATTCGAAGCGATTCCACCAGAAACAACACTAACAACTACGGTACCAGTATATGTACCAGCACGCAAACTGGCATCACCCTTTGCGCCAAAGTAAATATTTTGGGTACCACTACTTTTTGGTGTTGTTGCTCCATCCATAATCACAATCGGATTCGATCTGCTAGAATACGGTATCATAGGATAATACAAGCTGTTATTGTTACCAGCCGCAGTCTCGCTATAAGTCTTACCATTAAGCGTATAAGAACTTTGCGTCACGCCGTCTAACGTATATTGCCCTAGAGAATACCCCCAATAATTAGCCGGAAAGGAAGATCTTGTAACACCTGCGCTTGCAGTCAAAGTTGGCAAAGTGGATGAACTGTGAGTTGTATTAGTTAAAGGAACGGTACTGCCAATAATATCTGCATACATAGAAGCAGTAAAACCTTCCGTATTATTAGTATTAACATTAATCGCAAAATCATTGCGCAAAAATTCATTAATATCACCAGCAGCACCCGAACTTGGCCGAGTGATAGACACCGAAATAGTTTCTTTAACATTTACCTGAAAATCAGCATCATATTCTTGAGGAGTAACAGCAAACACCGAACTCGCATCAGACACTGACAGCAGTGTTGAAGCAAAAAGCAAAACGCTCTTAAATATGACCTTCGGTGTTTGTTTAACCATAACTAGATTATAGCACAAACATTTTAAATTTTGTGCTAGAATTATAAAAAATGAACATAGTTTTATTAAGCTATAAAGCAATCATACGTTAACAGGGGGAATGGAGTAAAAATGGCACCAGAAAAACCAATCGAACTTGTGGAAAAGTCTAAAAACGAAAAAAAAGACGCCGCCACAAAAAAACCATCCAAAACTAAAAAGGATTGGCTAGTGTTTTTAATTATCGGAATCGTATCTTTTGCGGCGGGAATGGGTTGCATCACATATGCACTCCTAAAACCCCAGATTAAAAGCGAAGCCCTTAGCTATCCGATACTTCCTTCCTCTAAAGACTCTAGTGAAACTTATAGCGATTTAACCGGACAGGTTCTTTCTGAGGCCTCACTCAAAAACTCTCCCATTTACTGCATTCAGGTACCAAATGGCACCGATGGGGCTAGGCCCCAAGCTGGCCTAACCGAAGCCGGTGTTATCTTTGAAGCAATCGCCGAGGCCGGTATTACGCGCTTTGCTGCTATTTTTCAAAATCCATCATCAGCCGTTATTGGCCCAATCCGCTCACTTAGATTATATTATCTAGAATGGGACACACCGTTCGACTGCACCATCGTTCATGCCGGTGGCGCCGATGACGCATTGAGAGAAGTAGCCAGCGGTGGCTATTCTGATTTGTCAGAAAACTATAATTATATGTACCGAGGAACTTATGGCACTAGACTTTGGAATAATCTATTTACCACCCCGTCAGATCTTAAACGATTTAGCAATGATTCCGGTAAAACGTCCTCAAATGCTAAAGGATTCTCCCGCATGACGCCAACAGAGTCAAACAAAAACAGGATCGAAAGCCAAGCGACGGAAATATTAAATATTACCACCCCCACAAACAAAAATACCTCTGAGCTAACTCCCAAAGTAACAAATATTAGTTTTAACTTTGGTTCTTCAGCCATATTTAATGTCAACTATGAATATAACCAAGAAAACAATACTTACCGTCGCAATTACGGTATTGGCGCGCATCAAATATATACCTGCCCAGGAGAAGATCTTGGCGAACGCAATCCAGAGGATATCTGCGAACTAACCACCATGTCGCCATCCACAGTGATTGCGATAATCGTAAAAGAGCATAGAGCTTCGGATAATTATCACGAAGATATTACCACGATTGGTTCTGGCGATGCCTATATTTTTCAAAATGGCATAGCCATACCCGGTAAGTGGACAAAGTCCACGCGTGAAGATCAAATCAAATTTACCGACTCAGAAGGGAATGAAATAAAATTAGCCCCAGGACAAACCATAGTCTCCGCCATCCCAGAATATGGAAGCGTTGATTATTAGAAAAAGTGTGTTATAATGATAAAACAGCAAAACGGTTCCGTCGTCTAGTGGTCTAGGACGTCTGGTTCTCATCCAGAAAATCGCGGGTTCGACTCCCGCCGGAATCACCAAAAATAAAAAGAAGACGCTTGCGTCTTATTTTTATTTTTAAGATGACGCCTGGGAGATCTCCTCCCGCCGGAATCACCAATATAAAAATAGACCTTTAGGTCTTATTTTTTATAATATATGTTATACTTAAAATATGAGAAAAGCGCCTCTAGGAAACGCTTTTCTGGGTTGTTTCTAGTCGGGCTTACCGGCTAGATTTTTTTATTCGGCGATTACGCTTTGGAACTATGATGCATAGCAGATTAATCTGTATGGTCATTTCATCACTCCTTCCTGATAACCTAGATACCTAGAATACCGTTTAATGGCTACCTCACACAGCACGAATATTACTACTCTTGCAGCTGGACCACTAAACCCCGAAGTCAACCCGAGGAAACTATTATCACGAGTTAAAATGTTTTGCAACTATTTAGAAAAGCCTATGCTTTTATAATTTTATTGCCCCTGAGCATTCCGGGATTCGGGAAAAACGAACTAGACTATGCCTAAGTGCTAGCTAAGCAACGCAGTGTCCTTCCGTTGTACTTGTAGTTGAGCGTACTTGGGTAGACGTACGAGGAGTTGAGGCTCAGGTAGTAGGCGTTGTTGCTATAGAACGCCGTGGAGGACCAGTAGTAGCCGTAGCTACCTCGATCGTTAAGAGAAGCACCATTCACGTTGCCCGAGTAAAGAATGTTATTTGGAAAATGCCTCTCTCTTTTAGACATGATGGCTCCTGTTGGGTTAGTAGAGCTATTCATGGTTTGAGCCACACCATTATTCTGGTATCCGCCCAAACTATTACTAAGTAGTCCAAATTCCCCATAACCAGTACCGGTAGGTAGATGCCAACCAGCTGGGCATAAGTCACCTGCTGTATTACCGCTAGATCCACTATATGTCCCATTACCCGCTGTAGCAGAATACCAGTTGTAGTAGTTGCCATAGGAATATAGATTGGCGCTAGTGGACATGCTGTCAGTTGTTTGGTATGATGCGCGATTAGCTGCATTATCAGTTCTAAGTCTAGACTGATCATCGCATGCTGCTGAGTTAGTAGTGCACCAGCTAGTAGCATCAGAACTAGTAGCAGAAAGAGTCGGATAAGTTGTAGCATCTACATAATTATACTTCAATGTGACGTTTGTGCCATCGTTTAATGGGTTATTGGTATTGCTTGTAGTTAGAATTGTAGCTACGGTATTATTCCCCTCCTTATGGGTATCAGCGAGTCTCAAGTTTTCTATCATCCAACATTTACCATCAGTTAATCTGGCGATAGCATAGGTTTGGTTATCTCTTGCATCAGTTAGAGCGGAAATACTAGAGAGTCTCGCAGTGATAGACCAAGTAGATTCATCGACGTCATCCTCATTATTATAGGTAGCAGCAATTAGGCTTCCTCCAGTACCACCAATACCACAGAGTTGGGCTACCTTAGTAGAATCTTGGAAGTTACCTTCAGATTTAATCCAGACAGCATATAAGGCTAAACCATTAGCTGAAGTGCCTTCTGGTACTACTATGTCTTCATTTGGGCCATAGAAGTTAGCGTTGGGATTAGTGGTATAGTCAAATGCATCAGACCAGCCAGCAAAACCATAGCCATCCCTAGAGAAGTTAGAAGCAAATAAGGTTACGGTATTACCGTCACTGGCTGATTGTCTACCCATAGTACCTTCTGCTGTAGATGCATTAGCATAATAATTAATGTATCCTGCTGTCGTGGGTTGAGGAGCTAATGGGGTTTCAGCTGATGGATGCACTAATGTATACTTCACCTTACCAGTATAAGTATCTGCAGCCTGAGTGCCGGACATAAAGGCAGCATAAGTCGTTGTTAGAGTTGAGCCCTCCGCATTGGTGCCTACATCCGTACCAGAGTCTCTATGAGCTACTTTAGTGTATGTATCTGGTACAGTACTGTAGCCCCCGAAGCCATTATCTAGAGTAATAGGGTAGGCTGGAGTAGGGCTAGATACCGTATTTAGTTTCATGGCCCAGTTAGATGTGCTCCCTGACGTAGCTGTGCCAGAAGTAATCTTTCCTCCGTTTGATGCGCCAATTAGCTTAGTATGGTCTTCTCCTGTATATTGATCTCCTGTAAAGCCAATGGCATAGATTGCAAAACCACTGTTATCGTTGCAGAAAACATTAATGGTAGTAGTACCGATATCTCCTTGATAAGCACCGTTGGTAATAGTAGCAGTATGGGAGTCCATACCAACACCCGTCATAGAGCAGGATTCTGATACGGTGATATTGACTTGGTCTACAACAGAATCATCTGCAAAAGTAGTACTAGAGGAAAGAAATGAGGCAGAAAGAAGGGTGAGGCTAGATAAGATTACTGATATATATATATATATATATGAAGCGTGCATATTTTGATGTGTGACCCTTAACATAAGCCTATTGTATATAATTAGATGTGGATTGTAAAGTATTTTAGAAAAACAAAGAAGAGCGAGGTTTCCCGACTCTGGCATATTAAGCAAAAATATGTTATGATATTACTTATGAAAACTTTGCCAATTGTAGCACTAATCGGACAAACCAATGCTGGAAAATCTAGCCTTCTTAATCGTATAGCGCGAAAAAACATCGCCATCGTAGCTCGCGAAGAAGGCACCACTAGAGACAACGTAGTAGCCACAATTGACAATTCTTTTATTTTGATCGATACCGCTGGCCTAAAGGACCCTTCGGACGATTTTGAGGCCTCCATCCAAGAACAAATCGAAGACGCCATTGAAACTGCAGATATTATTTTGGTCACCCTAGATTCTAGCAAATATCCAGATTATCGCGATAAAGAAATCACTAAAAAAGCCCTGAAATCTAAAAAACCAGTACTGCTAGTGTTAAATAAATCGGACTTAGGCGAGGCGCTTCAATCAGAAGAATTTTTATCACTAGGCATTAAGCCAAGTGAGACTTTTCGCACTTCCGCTACTACCGGGCAGGGAATTAAAGAACTTAAAAACTTGGTTTTGAAACTTACGTCCGAACAAAGGGGGGTCCGGAGCCTGGCAAGGCGAGGATTAGCGCGCGAGCCCCGTGGCGACGGGAGCGAGCGACGCGCCCCCGAGTCGGATGTAAGTTCCAAAACGAATCTTAAAATCGCATTAATCGGTAGGCCAAACGTAGGCAAAAGTAGCCTTTTTAATTCCTTAGGAAAAAAGCAACAAGCCATCGTTAGCTCAAGGCAAGGAACCACGCGCGATATTAACAGAGTAAACGTTAAGTTTAACGGGCAAGACTTAGAAATACTAGACACTGCCGGCCTTAGAAAACCCGGCAAACGCGAAGTAGGAATCGAAAAATTCTCCGCCATTAGAAGCCTCGCCGCCATTGAAGAGTCTGATGTTTGCGCACTTTTAATTGATGCCACAGAGCCACATTCTAAATTAGATCAATCCTTGGCCGGACAAATCGTAGACGCTGGTAAAGGGATAATTATCGTGCTTACCAAATCAGACCTCATAGAAGACTCAGAAAAAATCGATGAAATTCTAAATGATTTGGAGCGCGACTATGACTTTTTGCCTTACGCACCAGTCTTAATTACTAGCTCTAAAACCGGCAAAAACGTCACAAAACTCTTTGAGCTCGCCTGCGAAATCGATCAAAATCGCCACCAAGAAATTAAAACTTCGGAGCTCAATAAAATTTTAAACGATGCCATCGCTTCTCATATTCCGGCCGGCCTCAAAAACACCAAACCAAAGCCAAAATACATGGTACAAACCGACACCTGCCCACCCTGGTTCGTCGTGTATGGCCATGATTTGGGGCTACTGCACTGGTCGTGGAAGAGATTCTTAGAACGTAAAATCCGCGAAAAATACCCCCTAATTGGTACGCCTATTGCTTTTTCCTTTAGAGATGTCTCGTCAAAAGATAGATAACCTACCCAGACACATGCTATAATACCCTTATGAAACTAATTGTAGGACTCGGAAATCCAGGAAATCAATACAACTTCACGAGGCACAATATTGGCTTTTTGGCGCTCGATTATTATTTTAAGCTTAACCACCTTAGTTGGAGTGAAAAACCACGCCTCGGAGCAATTTTTGGCCGCAAAGATGATACTATCTTTATTAAGCCCCAAGAATTCTACAATGAAACTGGCCCCGTAGTTCAAAAATACATGCATTTTTATAAAATACCAACCTCCGATATTCTAGTAATTTGCGACAATTTTGACCTAGAATTTGGCAAAGTACGCTATCGTTCGGCCGGAGCAGCAGGAGGAAACAATGGCCTAAAATCAATCGATAAGGCCCTCGGTACTTCAAACTATCCACGCATTCGCATCGGCACCGGGAATGATGAACTCCGCAAAAAGATGGGCGACATTGATTTTGTGCTTTCTAAGTTTACGACTAAAGAGAAAGAAGAGCTTCCAATGATACTCAATAATATCACAAGGACAATTGAAGAAAAACTATCTAAATAAGTACCCAATTACAATCAGGCAAGTTTTTGCCAATTCCAAACTTAATAAGTAAGCTAAACACAATTACCAGTAATTGTAACCTCGTAGTTATCGAGAGATGCACCAACGTAGAATTGCCCCCAACCCGATCCAGACTCGGTCCCTATTTGCTGATACGTACTATCAAATATATCTGCACTCCATTCCCAGGTTGACAAACACGATAATGGTGGCTCAACTGTAATCCTTACGCTTCTAGGGTCAAATTCATCCCACCAATCCGTCCTGCTAAATGAAACACTTTCACTAGTATTTGGATCAACGTTTATGCTCGTCATGTCACTTTCCGCCAATACACTGGCATCACTGTCATTTAATACATCAACACTAAAAGAATCATATAATATCTCCCACCAAGTATACAAATTGATTACCACGTCGCTAGTACCATCAGGAATCGGCACATTATTGCCCGGATCGTAGAATTCGCCAGAACATTCTGGCTCATTTGGATATACATATTCCGTACACCATGCAGTAAAATTATAAGCTTTGTCATACACGTCGACCACATACGGAACATTATCGGATATAGCGACATAATCATTATCCACGATTCCGGTCTGCTGAGTTGGCATATTCTCAACAGATTCTCCACTCGTATCAATATAATTCACCGTATAATGCCTAGTTACTGGAGGGTTAGCAGTAGCCATAAAGTTAATGACGTTCTTATAAGTGCCAGCAGATTGAGTTGTGCTAGCTTTAGCACCGATCTTAAATTGTACGTTACTAGTACCATTAGTAGTAGATTTTGCTATTTCTGCTCCTGATGCAGTGTAATATGGCAAACCAGAATAACCAGTACCACCAGTAGCATTCTTCCAGGAAGTACCATTGGTTGAGAATGAATATCCCCATCTACCATTTTGAGAGGCATTAGCAGAAGACATAGAGCTAATACTATCACTAGTACTTAGACTAGTAAAAATATTAGTACTATCAATTAGATTAGTATTAGTATAGGTTTCACTATTACCAGTTGTAGCAGTTAGAGTATAACCGCTAGGATTATTGGTTGAAGTAGTAACTGTAACGATATTACTATCTGCATAAGTATCTGGAGACAATGAAGAGATAGTTAGATTATCTGAAGATAATGATACAGAAATAGAAGAATCAAAAGTAAATGATACATCTAGATTATCTCGGTAGGTTAGAGCAGAAGCTGAATTAATACCAAGAAAACAAGACATAATAAAAGATAGTATTAGAATAAGAGTTTTTGTATGGCTTTTCATGGTTTTAATTATAGCATAAGCTAAAACAAATAAGCAAGTTATTTTATTTTCACATTAAACTCCAGTGGTTGCCACCAAGAGCACGCACCTGCCCTTTAATTTCAAGTAGAGTAATAAACTGACTAAAAATTTGCGCACTTAGCTGAGTAAATTCTATTATCTCTTCACCCGTCCTGAGCCCTCGCGATAGGGCCTGCAAAATTGCGGCTTCTTCTTTAGTGTCTGCCGCGAGCACTTTTAAAGCAGCTTCGTTATGTCGCCGAACAAATTCTTCAGGGAACAAAACACTAAGAAGATCATCTAAGCAGGTATACGGACTAGCCCCCTGCCGAATTAGCTTATTGCAACCCATAGAGTATGGACTTGTAATATTCCCAGGCACCGCAAACACATCTTTTCCTTGCTCTAAGGCATGCGCCGCAGTATTTAAAGACCCAGAGCGAACCGCCGCCTCAACTATTACTACAGCATCAGACAATCCCGCAATAATACGATTTCTTTTTAAAAAACTAGTTTTAGGATAAAACTTAGCCCCGGGTTCTAGCTCACTAATAATTGCGCCGCCCTGGGCTATGATGTCTTTTGCTAATTTTTCATGAGCTCTGGGATAAATCTGATCTATAGGAGTACCTAGTACCGCTACAGTGCACCCATCCGCATCTAACGCCCCCTTATGCGCGATTGAATCAATCCCATACGCAAGCCCAGAAACAACTATTACTCCTCTCTTTGCCAGTTCGTAGGCCATCTCGTAGGCTATTTCCTCGCCGTAACGTGTATTGCGGCGAGACCCCACAATAGCTACAACCTTTGGTCGCTTTGTCACACCATTTTTTGACACATTTTCTGGCAATTTACCATGAAAATACAATATTTTAGGCTTAAGCGCAATAGATTCTAACACCTCTGTAAAATTACTCTCCAGGGGTACAATTTGATTGAATTTTGTAAAAAAGTGTGTAAAAAGTGTTGACATAAATTCTCCCGTGTGATATAATTAACTCAGTTGGGGCACAAAAACACCCCACACCGCACCTAAATAAGTTATAATTTCAGCTATACTGCTTCCAGTGTAGCAGAAATTGCGAGCTTTTGAAACCCTTTCGAGCTTAAAATTTCTTCATGGTTTTAAGTTATAAGTATTACCTCCACTTAGAAAGGACCATTTCGAAGGCTTAGCAATCCCTCTAACCGGCGGGCCCCAATTTGTGTGAGGTGGGTTACGCTCCGGGGTCTCCCCGGTATAAAACAGAGAAGCGTTAGAGGGCCAAAATACCCTCAGGTGATGCCCACCCTTACCTGAGGGTTTTTTGATGTTTAGCCAATTCGTGCCAATACTATCTTATAAACCAACGCTATCAATGCAAAAACCACAAGGGTGCAGTATCATATACTTAAGTTAACTAATCCTTTGATGTTTTTCAATATATGTACAATCAATTGAACAACGACAATAAGCCAAGTGATACATTATTCATAACTAACGAACATACAAGCAAGAACAATCAAATCAATCAAAACCAGTAAGGCCGAAATAGAAATCACTGGAATTGCATCGACGTGTAACTTTCTATATTTTACTGCCTTACAAGTAAGCAGGATAGAAATGCTTAAAGCAAAAGCCATTAATGGCATAAGAAAAACTTCCGTAAAACATTCATCTTCTCGGAATCCATTGTTTACGCAATACGAATACGTTAATATTTTATTCGCTTTAGCTACTATTAAACTAATAATGAATACGAAAGAGATGCCAATTGACGCAAGCGACAAGATTAGCGGATTGTTAATTGTCTTTTTTCTACCCATATCTTATATATTATCGTAACTTTGGCCAATAAACAACAGCTCTTATGCTTGACGCAGTGTGTTACTATTATATATATGGCAAAAAATCTGGTAATAGTAGAGAGCCCGGCTAAGGCTCACACGATTGAAAAGTATCTGGGGTCCGATTTTAAGGTTTTAGCTAGCGTAGGGCACATTCGTAAAGATACAAAAGTAGATAAAAGCACTTTTGATGTTACTTACGAGATCGATCCGGAGCACAAAAAAATCATCGCTGAGCTAAAAAAAGCCGTAGGAGCAGCCGACAAAATATGGCTAGCAACCGATGAAGACCGCGAAGGAGAGTCTATTTCTTGGCATCTATGCGAAGTTCTTAAGTTACCAAAAAACACCGCCCGCATCACTTTTCACGAAATTACTAAGCCAGCTCTAGAAATAGCTATCAAAAATCCTCGCACCGTAGATATGGATATGGTCGCTAGTCAGCAAGCCCGTCAAACCCTAGACATGCTCGTAGGATACGATTTATCAGATGTCGTACGAAAAAAAGTTCCGGGCGCCATTAGTGCCGGCCGTGTGCAATCTCCGGCGCTAAGACTAATCGTAGAGCGCGAAAAGCAAATCGAAAAATTTGATTCTAAATTTAGCTTTAAAATCACGGGGAATTTTAAAAAATCTGATTCAAAATCCTCTTTTGTCGCAAACTACGACAAAGAAGCCCCCAAAAGCGAAGAAGAAGCAAAAGCTTTGCTCCTAAAACTTTCCGAATCCGACTTTAAAGTTGTAGATATCGAAGAAACCGAGGGAACAAAAGCCAGTCCCACGCCACTTACTACGGCGGCTTTACAAATTGAAGCGAACAGCAAACTTGGGTATTCATCGCGTACCACCATGAACGCAGCGCAGGGTCTTTATCAAGCCGGCCTCATCACTTATCACCGTACTGACTCTCTAAATCTATCGAGCCAAGCCACGAACGCTATTGCAGGATACATCAAAACCAATTTTGGCGTGAATTATTTAAAAACTCGCCATTTCAAAACTAAAGATGCTTCGGCCCAAGAAGCGCATGAAGCCATCCGCCCAACCAACTTTACCGTTACTAGTGCCGGCAAAAATAACTACGAAAAACGACTTTACCAACTAATATGGGCAAGAACCGTAGCCACCCAAATGGCAAATGCCAAGGTCGCCAAAACCACAATCAAATTATCTCACGATTTTACCGCCAAAGGCGAAATCGTTATATTTGACGGATTTTTAAAGATTTACGGCAAAAGCAAAGACCTAGAATTACCAAAACTTAAAAAAGGCGACAGTATCGATTACCTAGAACTAACCGCAAAACAAAACTTCGCTAAACCACCAGCTCGTTATACAGAAGGTTCACTAGTTAAGAAGCTCGAAGAACTTGGCATCGGGCGTCCTTCCACCTACGCATCCATCATGACAGCTATTCAAGCACGTGGATATGTAATAAAGGGAGAATCCGAGGGTGAAGAACGAGAAATAATCGAACTTAAAACTAGTGGCCCATCAAAAATCAACCGCACAGTAATCTCCGAAAAATATGGTGCCAATAAGGGCAAGCTTATCCCCACCCCAATCGGCGAATTGGTCTCAGAATTTTTAACCAATCATTTTAAAAACATCGTAGATTATAAGTTCACCGCCAATATCGAAAAAGATCTAGACCTTGTAGCCGACGCTAAATTGGAGCGCGTAAAAATGCTCCGAGATTTTTACGGCCCATTTAGAGATACTGTATTAATTGCTGAAGGAGTAGAGCGTTTTAATAATGCTAGACTCTTAGGCCACGACCCAGAAACCGGCAAACCAATTTACGCCAAAGTTGGCAAAAACGGTGGGTTCATTCAATTAGGAGACAACAGTAAAAAAGATAATAAGGCCGAAAACGACGAAAAACCTCGTTTTGTGCCACTACCAAAAAGAAAATCCGTAAAAACCGTCACATTAGAACAGGCATTAAAACAGTTAGCCTTACCGACTCTGCCACGCATTTTAGGAAAGGCGAAGGACGGCGCAGAATTAGTCGCGGCTAGCGGCCCATTTGGTCCATACTTAAAAGGTGGTAAATACAACATTCCAATTAAAGATTTTGATCCTTACACAATCTCACTAGAAGATGCCTTACCGCTATATCAGGCTAAAATAGATTCTATTATCGCCGATTGGGGAGACATCATGATCATTAATGGTGCATATGGTCCATACGTAAAAGGCCCCGGGCGGCGCAACAATGTTAAAATCCCTAAAGAAAAGAACGCAAAAACCATTACTAAAGCCGAAGCAGAAGAGATGCTAAGTAACAAACCCAAAACCACCCGTCGCGGTACTCGCGGGCACCGAAAAACCACCAAAAAGACTAAAAAATAAAAGCTTTGTCTATTAATCTGGTTATGCTATAATAAAAACATGGGGAAAACCAGGAAAGACCGAGTCAATCAAGTACTAATTCTTATTCTTTCAATCCTACTCCTAGTAGGAGTAGGGTTAGCTATCGGAAATATTATTCTAGTAAATCACAGCAACCCCAACACCCCTAGCCAAGACAATGCCCAATCAGATGTCACCACAAGCACCACCCCAATGACCGAAGAAGAACAAGCAAAATTTAATCATTTTCAAAATCAGTATAAAGAAATAACAGAAGCCGCCAATGCAATCCTATCCAAAGAAGACGTAGTCGCATCAGATATCCTAGAAATATATAACCCAGTCATAAATCAATATCTTAACGAAGGCGACTACTCCGATGCACAAATCTATATACTATGGAGAAACGACAATCTGCTTTCTAAAGGCTTCAAAAAAGAAGCGCTAGATGCATTAAAATCGGTAGATTGGTCTATTTTCCCTGATAATTTAAAACATCGACATTACCAAAAAATCGTAGACTTAGCAAAAGAAATTGGAGACAACGAAACAGTAGCAGAATATGAAGCCCTCGTAGCCAGTACTCCCGGAATGACGGACGAACAGAAAAAAGCAGCAGCTGAAAGAATGGAAAAAATGCGATCAAATCCAACAGCATTAGGGGGTGAATGAAAAAAAGTCTTTTCATAATTGGCTTAATTATCTCCATTATGGTGAGCTGTGCCATAATGCAACCACACGACACCCATGCGGACACTTGTGTAGAAAAAGCCAGTGTTTACTGGGCGCCAGGAATGACATGGTGGGATGACAATGCGAATTATTGGCATGTTAATTTTAGCGTTACTCTAACCTATGGAAGCTCTTGTAGCGGATGGGACGCAGGTTGGGACTATTTTCATTGCAATGATGGCGGCGCAGACCTAGATGAATGGGGCGGAGATAGCGCAGATAACACGACTGGTGGCGGCACCTCCACAAACATCGAAACTAAATATTGGGGGATACAAGATGGCTATGAATGGAGAGAAGTCTATATTACTCCCCCCAATTCAAATTGGCAACCAGTATTTGGTTGGATCAGAAAACCAATAAACCGCACATTAACTGGCGTTGCCGTAGACAAATCTGGCAACGATATCTCTGGAATAGCCAACGTCAGCACTACCGTCTCGTATGGCAGCGCTGCGACAATCACGCGCAGAACAAAAGACGGATGGACTTTTCTTGGTTGGCGAACCAACAAAACTAGTGGCAATCCATCTGGTAGTACAAATTACAGCGTGAGCGAATTGACATCGGATCAAACCGTATATGCAGTATACGAATACAAATCATTCAAGGCCGAAGCCAAAGCTTCTGACGTTGGAACTGGCTACGTCGATGAAGGAACTGCAAAAAAAGTTATCACGTGCAACAATATCAGCACTGGATGTGAGGTAACTTTTACACTCAACATGAAAAAACCTACGGGGACTGGCAGCACCACTTACAGCATTTCAAAGCGGCCCACATCGACCACTAACTACGAAAGCGTACTAACTAATCAAACCTTTAGCCCTAATAATGATAAAGGACAAACAGTCGCGACTTATAAAGAAACCATTAAACCAAATCAAGGTTTTTGCTATAGAATCACATATTATCCGTACGGTAGTTATTCCGCAGATACCGCTAAAAATGTTACGGCATGCGCATACGCAAACGGCACATTTACTTCCAGTATTAATCTAAAAGTTAAACAAAACTCCGGCAATTTTAGAGATGAAGGTCAATTCTACGCCAAGCCAGGCGATAATTTTGAGCTCTTAGCTTCATACACACCAGCAGCACAACACGTAGCCAAAATGAAATCGAAAAAACTAACAGTGGGTAATAAAACCGACACAGACACCACTAAGGCCAATAGCGACAGATTCGAAACTCTCACCAATACAACATGGGCAAATGAATTTACGGTGCAATTCTGCAATTATTCCGCCTCGTTCTCCGGCGACGACGTCGGCTCCACTACGACATATACTTCTACGCAAAAAAACAACGGCACACCACTAAATTGCCAAATAAACAGCAGTCACGTTGGCGAGAGTCTTACCGCCGTCGCTAAAACCAATGTCAATTCGGAAAGAGTATCCCCTAAAGAGTCAAAACTCACATACGAGAACAACGTTGGATTTACTGCTACTGTCGACCCAAGTCCCATATCTTCAAACACATTTTCTATAATTGTCCCTTACAATTTCGAACTATCCACAACAATCGGTAACGAAGACCAAAACAATGATGAGAAGAAAATCGTTTACGCTGGCGAAAATATGGACATAAATTATACAGTCACGGTTAATCCTAGAAGAAATGAAGTCGTTAGAAATGAGACTTATTCAACAATCGTTAAAAACGCAAAGTCTAAAATTCAAATATACAATGGAGGTGAATGGACTGATGTAGACGGCTCAGAGAGAGAATACGCCACCATGAACGAAACCGAAAATCCAGGAGACGATTCTGTCAAGCCCAACGCTACTGTTACGATTCCAGATGTTCCTGCGGGGTCTAAAATTTGCTTCCAGTCATTAGTGTATCCAAAAGACAGTGGTAACGATACTAATTTAAACTCAAAATACTACGACGAGAGCAATCTGGATAACTGGGCTTTTTCGGGAGAAACATGTTTTGTAGTAGCCAAAAGACCATCACTCCAAGTATGGGGCGGCAATATCTACTCTAGCGGAGGAATAAACACAAGCATCGCAGCTAAAACTATTGAAGGCGACCTCCATACATTTGGCTCCTGGGGAGAACTTGGCATTATCTCCGGTGGGGCGGTTACAGGTATGGCTAGCGGCGCAGGTTACGGTTACTCTGGGCCAAACTCCGCCGCCAACCCTGGTGGCGCAAAAGGTAACAATTTCTGCGAGGCTAGTCCTCTATCCTTTGCTAACAATGATTGCCAAAATAAAGAAACAGGTTCTCTAGACATCTCCTTTGGCGGGCTTTCTAACGATTCGGATTTCATCACTCAGGCCCTCGCTAACGAAAATGCAAATATTAGAAATAGATATTCCAGTTTCTCCGATTTTGAGTCCGATTTTAATGATGGCGAAATTGAAATTGACTCTGGTACAGTATTTATTAGCAATCCAGAAGACAACATTGATATTGACAAGAATGTAAAATACACCGGAAACTATACGTCTCTAGATTCTATACCTAAAGTCGTAATCTATGCTAAGAATGTTAATATTTCCTGCAAAGTATCGCGCATAGACGCTCTTATTATTGCAACAGGAACAGTAAAGACTTGTAGTAATGGCGGAAATATAAATAGTAAAGATCGTTCCAATCAACTAATAGTTAATGGCGCCATCATTGCAAAAGAACTAGAAGCAGACCGTACCTATGGCGCCGGAGCTGGAACCGATCCTGAAACCGGAAACAATTATTCCATTATCCCAGCCGAAATCATCAACTTTGATCCGTCACTTTATCTGTGGGGTAAATTCCGCTCAGAAAGCGATCCAAGCAAGTCGCTAAAAACCACCTACAGTCGCGAGTTACCACCTAGATTTTAAGCATAAACATTAAATTATGCGTGAAATGTTTTGAATTGTCAAAAATGTGATATAATAGTGCGTAGGAAATGATAATTTCATAGTTGACTTTTGACTTAACTTATGATATTATAGTGAAAATTTATCAATTTAACTGGGGCAGAATAAGGAATAAACATAATGGACCAGAATGCGGAAATTCTTAAAAAAGCAATATCCGGAAGCCTAAAAATAATCGAGCAAGAGCGCGAAAAAGAAATCATCTCTCGTAGATTTGGCCTAAAAGGCACTAAAGAAACGCTTGAACAGATCGGCGATATGCTTTCAATCACTCGTGAGCGTGTACGTCAGCTTGAAAAAGCCATTTTGGTCCGTCTGCAAATTTCCGCTGAAGATGGTCAAATCCCAGAACTAATTGCTGCCGAAAAACTACTAGTCCGCAATCTTACAGAAATGGGCCGCGTTGCAAAGCTAACCGAACTTGCCAACAAAGTTTACAGCAGATCCACTACTCCGTCAGAAAGAACGGGTATTTATTTTATCGCGACTTTTGCTAAAAACCTATCCATCGTGGAAGAAAACGACAAATACCATGCCGCAGTAGGCATCACAGAATATGGTGACAGTAAAATCATTCGCAAACGCGTAGACGAAATCGTTAAAATCATTAAAGAAAACAAGGTTCCGCTCACTCTCGAAGAACTTGACAACAAGTTAGATTATGAGCATCCTGACCATATTAAAGCCGTTGCTTCAATTTCTAAATTGCTCGCCTCTTTGAATGGGCACTGGGGTCTAGCTAAATGGCCGTCAGTAAATCCCAAAAACATCCGCGATAAAATCTACGTTATTCTAGAAATGAAGCACGAGCCAATGCATTTCTCGGAAATCGCTAAAGAAATCAAAGAGTCAAATTTTAAACGCAAGAATGTCACCGTACAAGCGATTCATAACGAATTAATTAAAGATCCGCGCTTTGTCTTAATCGGGCGAGGAATCTATGCCTTATCTAACTGGGGATACAAAAAGGGAACTATCTCAGAAATTATCACCGGTATCCTTGAAAAGAGTAGCACCCCGCTTACTCGTGAAGAAATTGTTAAACAAGTATTACGCGTACGCAGGGTTAAAGAAACTACTATATTATTAAACCTACAGAATAAGAAACTATTTAAAAAAGTTGGACGAAATCAGTATACTTTAGCTAAAAATGAAGAAAAAGGATCTTCTAAAGCTTAAACATACCGACAAGTTGTGACAAAAGACACATTTGTGCTAAAATACTATTATGGAAGCGGTTATACATTTTATTTTAATGCCAATCTTCTGGATTCCAATCGTAGGAATCTTGGCTTTTCTAACGTATCGTAATTATAAAAAGCTAAACAAGCTGAAAATGCTAAATGTAGATTCGGTACTATTAATGCTAGAAATTCCAAAAGAAAACGACAAAAAAGAACTAGCCGCCGAACAATTATTTGCCTCACTCCATGGTATCTTACGCGATAAAAGCGAACTCAAAAGCTCCGGTGGAATACAAGAGCATCTTTCCTTCGAAATTGTTTCTACTGCCGGACAAATTCGTTTTTATGTATGGGTGCCAAAAATCTTGCAGAATTTTGTCGAAGGTCAAATATACTCCCAATACCCCACGGTTCAAATTCACAAAATGAACGAAGATTACGTAGATGACCGCACCAAATATCCAGTCTGCTATTCCTCAGAATTAACCCTAACCGAAAACGAAGCTCTGCCAATCAAAACATTTGATAATTTCGAAGTCGATCCGCTGGCCGGCATCACTGGCACGCTTGCCAAACTTAGCCCAGACAAATCCGAAGAATTATGGATTCAAATCCTTACTCGACCTATCGCCGACGACTGGCACATAAACACGACCGATAAATGGATTCAGGGCGTAAAGTCGGGGAAGCGTCCTCTTCTAAGTGCCACCGGTATTGACTGGACCTGGATAGTAGAAGCGCTAGCTGCTCTATTTCGCCCACCAGCAGGCGGCACCAATTCCGAAACGGTAGTAGAGCTATCCGAACGCGATAAAACTAGAATCAGTAAAGCCGAAGAAAAAGCCGCCAAACTAGGATACGAAGTTAAAATTAGGCTCGCCTATCTTGGCCAGGATCAAGTAGAAGCAAAGCTTAATATGCAAGCCCTCGTTGGAACCTTTAAACAATATAATTCTACTAGCCTTAACGGTTTTAAACAGTCGGGCGGGAGCTTTAACCCTGCGGATTTAGACGCCTACAAAATGCGCAGGTTTTCTAATCGCGGATTTATCCTAAATATCTCAGAGCTTGCATCGGTCTATCATTTGCCGCACACATCGGTAGAAACCCCTAACATCGTTTGGGCTACTTCAAAAACTGCCGAGCCCCCTGCAAAGCTTCCTGTTTTAACCGGCGACGACCATCAAGACGCTAATATTTCGGCCTTTGGATTAACAAACTTTCGCGGCATCAATCATCAATTTGGTTTATATCGACGCGATCGTTCCAGGCATGTATATATTATTGGCCAAACCGGAGCAGGGAAGAGTGGGTTACTAGAACTACTTGCGCTTTCTGACATTTTTCATAATCAAGGGTACTGCATCATAGATCCACACGGAGATTTTGCAATCGACAACCTTCGTTTTATTCCAGAATCAAGAGTTAAAGACGTTGTATACTTTAACCCAGCTGACACAGCCTTCCCTGTAGCATTTAATCCTCTAGAAATCTCCGATCCGTCAAGAAAGCCAAATATCTGTTCGGAAGTTATTGGCGTCCTAAAACGCATGTTTGGCGAATCGTGGGGTCCTAGACTAGAGCATATCTTACGCTACACCCTGCTCGCTCTCCTCGATCGCCCATCTACTACCTTACTAGATATTTCAAGGCTACTGACCGACAAAGATTTCCGCAAAGAAACCCTAGATTATTGCAAAGACGTTACCGTGCTCCAATTCTGGAAACACGAATTTGGCCAATGGAACGAAAAACAAGTTAATGAATCCATCGCTCCAGTACTCAACAAGGTAGGCGCTTTTACCGCCAACCCGATCATTCGTAACATCATCGGTCAACCAAAGTCGTCATTTGATATTCGTAAAATTATGGACGAGGGTAAAATTTTAGTTGTTAACCTCTCTAAAGGTTTAATCGGCGAAGACAACGCAGGTATTCTAGGCGCCTTTCTGGTAACCAAAGTCCAACTCGCTGCTATGTCCCGTTCAGACATACCCTTAGTTGAGGATAGGCGGCCATTCTATTTATATGTAGACGAGTTTCAAAACTTTGCCACGGACTCCTTTGCGGTAATTCTTTCCGAGGCACGAAAATACGGCCTCAATTTAACCGTCGCAAACCAATACGTTTCCCAAATGACAGATTCTGTAAGAGATGCGGTATTCGGCAATGTCGGTACTACCATTTCCTTCCGCGTATCTGCTGATGATGCCCCAATCTTAGCCAAGCAATTTGAGCCAACGTTCGAAGAGTCCGATATCATCCAACTCAATAACCGCCATTTCGTTATTTCGATGATTATCGAAGGTGAAAAAGTTCCGGCTTTCTCTGCCACTACATTATCAATTCCAAGTACACCAGCCGACAACTTTGATGCCATAGTAGCTCACTCACGCGAGAATTTTGCTCGTTCCAGAATGGACGTTGAGGCAGAGATTCGCGAAACTATTGAGCAATCTGAAAAGTATAAAAAAGAATTGGCCGACTCTGGTAGGCAAGATCCCAAACTAGTAATAGACACCGGAAGTAAACCAGTCTTTAAACCAATTTTTAATACCGAACAGAAACCGAACTTAAAATACAATCCTACTCCACAAGCAGACTTCAAAAAACAGAAAATCAGCCCCAATACCGCCGAAGGCAAAGAAAGACTCGGACTAAAAGACTTAGCGGCATTAGTAGAGAGCCAAGCAGAAAAAACAATCCCAGCAGGGAAAAACGAAGCAACCCCCCAGGAACCTGAGGGAAGTAGCAAATCCGGCAAAGCCCAAGAGCCTAACACTAATAAGGCCCAAAAAACGCCCAAAAAGCAATCCAAACAGAGGTCAAAGAAGAAAAAAGGTAGCAAAAATTCACAAAACTCTACCCCTGTTATTCCCTCTGTTGAGCCAGAGGTGGAATACCAAGAAAAGACTACTGTAGAAATCAAGCCAAGCCACACACCATTACCCCTGTCGACCCCTGTTAAAGCCCCAGAAAACTATGCGGCTAAAGATAACTCCGTAGATGGAATCCTGGCTATAAAACATGATAAATAATTAGGGAATAAAAAATATAAAAAAGGTTCAAAAAAAACTAGCCGAATTTGGGCGCCCAGCCAAAATACTGAAAATTGCTGGGCCAAATTTTGATATAACTCTAACGTCGCACAATGCATATTTTAGGACATTACACCTTTCGAATTTAGACGATAAAGTAATCGTCTAAAAATAGTCATAATGCTTACGGCTAAGCAGGAAATCGCAAAAAGCATATAAATCATAAAGCTAAGTTTATAACTCTTCCGCATTTTAAGCCACTTTTAAATACCTAAATTCAGATCAATTAAACCCACAATTATTAACCCCATAATTATCAGGCAACCAGCGCAGCCATCCATCTAAACCTGCGCAGCCATCCATCTAATAAATTATCATTTACCGCCTATCAAATCTCATTTATCACAAACAAAACAACCGCCCAAGTAGGATTTTTGCAGTCATTTTTACAATAATTTCGCCTTTTTTAGGCTATTTTTACCATAGTTTCAGCCCCACCCCTGTTAGTTCTAGCTCGGGTGGACTAGAAATTTTTTGATTTGACTTTTCCCTAATTTTGTTTCCCTATTTCGTATTTTTCCCTGTTTTTTTGCTGGAGGCATCAATATCAATAATATATTAGTCCCTAAATATTCCGAACAAATACCGAACAAAAGGGGAGAACGGTAATTTCGAACAAAAACCGAACTATTTCCAATACGCCCGCTTATCAATACGGACATCAATATATTGAAAATCGTTTATCTCCTGATCAGCGAGGTAGCGTATCATACGATCCGCATCTTCCACCGAGACAGCCGCAGCTCGATCGATAGTAGTCTTGATAAAACCGTTATAGCCTTCCAAATAAAAATCCACCTCCCGAATGGCGCCAGTCGGAATTACCGCTTTAATGGCCGTGTAACCAAGCTCGCGAAAATCCTGTTCCACCTGCGCAATGTAAAGATTCATACGGCTAGTGATTTTGCCACCGGCCGTCGAATCTTCATCTATCACCTGAATAGTAGGCCCTTGCAAATCGGTTTCATTCCCTGCACTAGCCACATCCGTATCACTATCATCAATCTCGGACTGCCCAGCATTAAACAGGTAAAAACACAAATATATTAGAATTCCACTAATAATGGCAAATCCAATCAGTGTTAAAACTATACGCCATGCGGCTTTTTTCTTATCTTTTTTACGCGCCGCCATTCGCTCATTTCTGGTTTCTAGCCGTTCCCTACGTTCGCCAATCGTGCGCCCAGAGCGAATTAGAGAATTCTTATTCATTTTACGTCGCGCCAAAGTAGGTGGAGTCACGACGTCTTCGTCTTTTTGCGCTTCCCTACTCGTTGTCCCATCAGCCAAATTCGACTTTTTTTCCTTAAAAATGCCCACGCCCCACTCCTTTAAGCTTCTTTTAACACTATCTCTGCCAAATGCGAAGCAGCATCCGCACGCGCCTCAGTATATAAGCGCTCCGCCATTTGCTCACGAGTCTTAGGCGATTTAATCAAATGCTTTATCTCCTCAAGAAGTTTATTTGGCTCTTTCATCATTTTTGAATCATAAATCACTACTGCAGCCTTGGCTTTTTCCAAGCGGTCCGCATTTTTTACTTGGTGCGCTCCTGGTAATGGCTCAAATGGCACTAAAATCGTTGCCTTCTTTAAAGCCGCCATCTCAGCGATTGTGGTTGCACCAGCCCTAGATACAATCAAATCAGCCGCCCCCATTAGCTCATTCATAGTCGTATTAAACTCCCACATTCTAAAATCAGATTCTAAAGATGCTTTATTCCAGTTTTCGTATTTTTTTAAATCAACCATGTTTTCATAATGTTTACGTCCAGCAACCAAGCCAACCGAAGCAATCTTTAAAAGCTCTGGTAAAATTTGGCGAGTAACCTCATTCAAGTTTTCTGACCCCTGGGAACCACCAGTAATCACCACGAGTGGCCTATCCGGACTAAAAGAAAAGGCTTTTTTAAGAGAAGCCATCTTAGATACACTAACAGGCTTAAATTCAGGAGCGACCGGAATCCCCGTCCAAATGTAATTTGGATGAGCCGCCAGAATATCATCTGATAACGGCACGCCAAAAGCCACTTTGCTAGCATGCTTTGCCAGAATGCGATTAGCAAGCCCCATCGTAGCGTCGGATTCGTGAATTACGTAAGGAATCTTGAAAAACCTCGCCGCAAGTCCCACTGGCAAACATACATATCCACCTTTCAAAAAAATCACATTCGGACGTTCGTTTTTGCGCATTAATCTAAAAACACTAGTAATAAAACCTAGTAAAAAGCCAACAAAACCCAAAATATTACCAACAATCAGCTCCTTAACCGTTATACCTATATGAACAAAATAATCACGAAGAGTCCAGTTTGCATAACGATGAAACTTTCCGGCCGGCAAGCGCCGTACACGAATATAAGAATGCTTACGAGACGATCTCTTCTTCTCTTCCCCCCAAGCAACACCTATTTCTGTCGTAAGTTTAGTTACATTTTTATAATATTTAAAATCCGTCCAAAACTCGACTTGAGTGCGGGGTTTTTTATTTAGTATTTCTCTGACTACGGCGACGGCTGGTGTGATATGCCCCCCTGACCCCCCGCCGACTACTAATATCTTCATTTGTTATTACCTCCCTACTAGTATAACATGAAAGTTGCAAAACAAAACCTAAAGCCGCCGCAATAAATACCATACTCGTGCCACCATAAGATAGTAGCGGCAAAGTAATGCCCGTCACTGGAATTAGTGAAGTCATAGCCATAATATTAACTACCACTTGGGCGGCCATCCACGAGAACACACCTATAACAAATAATCTATTATCGGGCTCATTAGTACCCTCAGCAACCTTTAGCATATTAAGAAGCATCGCCCCAAATATCACAATTACTAAAAACAAGCCAACAAATCCAAACGTTTCGCCCATAATCGCAAATACCGAGTCGTTAATAGATTCCGGCAAATATCCGGTAGCCTGAACCGAATTCCCTACTCCAACCCCAAAGAATCCCCCAACACCAATAGCGAGCATCGCATTCTCAATATGATAGGTAGAGTCTGAACTCTCACCGCCAGAAAGCGTAGCAATCCAAGCATCCACACGCTGCATTCTATGTTCCGAAGTTACTACCGCAAAAACCGACACCGCAAGAACTATCGCCACCATGATTAAGTATTGCCTCATCGAGATACTAGATGTTAGTAACATACCAAAAATTATCGCAATCAGCGCCACACCACTTCCTAGATCGCCTTGGGCTACCACAACTAGAGCTAGAGATGCCCCACAGATAATAATAAGCGGCAACCAAAATTCACGCCACTCCCCCAATGTTTGATCCTTTTGTCTCCTAGTTATAAAATCCGCCAAATAAATCACGAGCGCCAATTTTAAAAACTCCGCCGGCTGAAAGCTAACAATCCCAAAATCAAACCAACGACATTCTCCGAGCTCGCACCTAACTAAAGACGACCCCATTTTAGCTAAAACCCAAAGAAGGACAGACATTAATATAGCCGCAATCATGATTGGCTTAGCGTATTTTTGCACATGCTTATATGGAATAACTTTAAAAGCTACAAAAAAAACAATGAGAGACATAATTACGGACCTTAACTGTCCAAAGAAAAATGAGTTTGGATCGTAATTAGCTCCATACGCAGAGTTTAAAACGTTTGCCCGCATCGGACCAATCGCATAAATCACAATTAATCCTAAAGCCATTAGCCCTAGTGTCGTAAACAAAATTACCAGATTAGATTTGTGGCGACGATTCTTCACATCGCTCCCCCGGCAGCCGCCGCAAAAATACCCACAATAGCGCAGACACCGGCAATAATCCAAAACCTCATTACAATTTTAGCTTCTCCCCAACCAAGTGCCTCAAGATGATGGTGTAGTGGTGCTGAAATAAAAATCTTACGGTGCAAAAATTTCTTAGAAAGAATTTGTATCAAACTTGTTCCCGTTTCTATTACTGCCGGTAAACAGATAATCGGAAGAAGCAAAAACGAGTTCGTCATCATCGCTACTACGCCAAGACCCGCTCCTAGCGCAAAAGACCCAGTATCTCCCATCATAAAACGTGCTGGTGGCACGTTAAACCAAATGTAGCTAAGCAGCCATCCCACCACAGTCAAACAAAATCCAAAAAGCAACATATTTCCCTGAAACAGTGCAATTACCCCATACGCCCCATAAGCAATCATCGAAAGCCCACCAGATAGTCCATCTAATCCATCCGTAATATTTACCGCATTAGAAGTAGCTACCACCGAGAAAGCAAAGATCAAAGTCATGGCAAAAGCCCCAATCTCAAAATCACCCACAAATGGAACTAACATAGACGTCCAGCCCAGTTTATAAGCAAAAAACCAACCCAGAGCTAGTCCTACGATTGAGATAAGCATAAACTTAACCGGCCCACGAAGTCCAGCAGCCCCTTTTCCAGAGCCAAAAACGTTAATCGCATCATCAATTGCGCCAACCAGTGCCCCGCCCAAAAAACCAATTAAAGGCAGCCATGTTTGCCCCCGGTCTAGATTAAAGATCAACGTCACTGAAGTCACAGAAACCACGCCAACAAGCCCCGCCATTGTCGGAAATACACGCTTAAATTTATGCGCATGCAGTTTAGTCATAATCGGTAAAGCCTTGCCGTCCACTGTGGTCTTTTTTTGTTTTTTCCAAAACTTATATTTATAAGCAAAGTGGGTATAAATCGGTGTCAAAGCCATAGACACAAGAAAACACGCTAAAGCTAACACTAACCCATAAAACATCTCATCATTAATACTCATGCTTGCATTATATCACAAAGTCCCTTTTTAAAAACCTTAGACACTTTTATGCTCCCGGCTTAATTTTATAATAATCGATAACGTAATTTGAGACTGTATCGAATAAGTTGCTGGCAATTCCGCCGTCAAGATATGCTCCCTCACCAAGCATTTTTACCATAATTACGTACTCTGGCATTCCCTCTTTTGGCGCCACAAAACCAATATATGTACCCACAGTCTCACTCATCGTATCATCATATGCACCGTTTTTAATAACCTGCGCCGTACCAGATTTGCCACCAACAGAATATCCGGCCCGATCAATGCCTCCTCGCACTTTATAATCTCGGTTATTTACAAGCATTTCTCGCATCATGGCGCTTGTCTCGTCTGAAAGGATTTTATCCTCCACCCTCTCAGTTTCAATCGGGACAACCTCATCATTTTCCAAATTTCCAGCCACAATCGTTGGTGTCCTCCAATAGCCACCGTTAACTACCGCAGAAAATGCCGTTGCGGTTTGCACCATTGTGATTCCAAGATTCTGGCCAAAAGTCATGTTAGCATAAACTGAGTCACGCCCCCAACCCTCATTAGGATCTGGAATAAAACCCTCAGCCTCAACCAGCTCTATACCCGTAATTTGTCCTAATCTAAATTTATTATGATAGTAATCATAAAGCTTCTCGCGCCCCGTTTGGTTAATCGAGGATGGATCACCCCCCAGCAATTTAAGCGCGTAAATAGATCCCGTATTAAGAGACCAATAGAGCGCTGTTCGCATATTGATTGTGCCATAAAGCATAGAACGTTGCTCCGCGTTTTGAATTTTCCAATCATCAATTATTTCATACCCTTGATTAAAATAAGTCGTCTCTGGAGTCATTAAGCCTTCATTAATTGCGGCCGCAAAAGAAAAGCTTTTACAAGTCGAAGCCGGCTCATACGGCACCTCAGTAGTGTAGTTTAGATATCTAGAGGCATCGTCTACATCGCCATAATTCGCTGGATCATAATTCGGCAAATTTGCCATCGCCACAACCTTGCCGGTATTTGGGTCCATCACTAGCACAGAAGCGTGTGTAGCCGCAGTCTCGTCAATTGCTTTTGCCGCTAGCTCTTCGACCCCCCGCTCTAGTCCGCGGTCTACAGAAAGCACCACGCTCTTGCCATCTTCTGCTGGAATTTTTACATTATCATTTCCAATACTAAGTGCCACATTATTTACGTCGGCCGTGGTTTTAATTAATCCTTCCTTCCCCGCTAAGCTTTCATTTAACGATCCTTCAACGCCGTATTGCCCTATCCCATCCGAATTAACGAAACCAAGAAGACCAGATGCTAAGTTACCCTCTGGATAGACCCGCTGATTCGTCTTTTTCAGCCATACCGCCGCAGCCGAAGACTCTGCAATTTCCTCTGCAACCTTGCGTGGAACATTCCTGGCTACCACCGCATACCTCAATCCTTCTACTCCATATACATCGTTTAAATCGGCCACTAGGTATTCCTTAGCGTATTTTTGAATCACATCCTCAATTACCGCTTTTTCTGTTACGACTGGATCAATTACAATTTGATAAGTAGTTTGGTTTAAAGCTACCGCCACCGGCTCATCATTATCCATCATATAAATCTCACCCCGCTTAGGCGTAATCTTCTCGAGCAAAGTATGCTGTTCATTTGCTTTTGCCACCCAATCACCATGCTCAACAATCTGAATAAAAAATAGTCGCGCAAGAATAATAATCAAGGCGACCAAAATAACATATCTTAATACCTGAATTTTAGAAAGCGTTTTATTCTGCGACATATCCAGTTACCGTCGCGTTATCCATCGCCGCGGCAACCGTACTATTTTTGGCTGTTGCAACAGATGTCAGGCGCGCCTTTTCTACAGAAAGATCTTCTAATTTAGCATTCATTTCGGTAATTTCAGATTCAACAGAGGATAATTCATAATCAAAACTAGTGGCCTTTGTGCCCTCAGCAACATAAATCAAGGCAAAAATAAGAGTGAGCATACCAATAATTACAACCTGTGAAATCGAACCTAAACTTCTCTTGGTATGGCGAACGGTATTACGGTTACGCACAAAACTATTTGCTATCGGTTCCCGCCTCGAAACATAAGTTTGACTAATCATTTTTTATTTTTATCCTCGCTTTTATAATTTCATTTTTTATTTTTCTTAATCTTAGTCCGGGGCTTTTTAAGAGCAGAGCCATAAGTAACTCTTAAAAAGCTACCCGGGAAGGTCATACACTCCACACACTCCTGTGTAAACTCCTGGTGGACCCTACAAGGTCCATATCACTAAGCCTAGGATCTTGAGCGGGTTTCCCCGCCCAAGACAAGGTGAGCTTAGCGGAAATGCACCTTAATTTTTTGAGCGCGTGATTTGTTCGCGACTAAAATTTGCTTTGGCATTTTGCCTCCTTTTTATTTGTTTATTTTGATCAATCCCGAATCGCAACGCGTAGTTTTGCACTTCGCGCACGCGGGTTGATACCTAACTCCTGTACTCCCGCAACAATTGGCTTTTTGTTAACCAGTTTCAGTTCCGATTCCTCACCATAGCTACTTGCGTCCTTAAAATATTCTTTTACCAACCTATCCTCCAGACTATGGAAAGTAATTATTCCTACCCTACCACCTTTATTAAGTAGTTTAGGCAAAAGCGGCAAAGTTCGCTCTAATTCACTAAGCTCGTCATTTACGACAATTCTAAGAGCCTGAAAAATCTTTGCAGCCGGATGAGTTTTTGAGTATCTTGATTTACCAATAATTAAGTTTGAAAGCTCCAAAGTGGATTTAATCGGGCGGTTATGTACTACTTCCTTCGCCAACATCTTTGCGCGACCTGGCTTTTCTTCGCCATATCTCACAAATATATCGGCTAATTCCCTTTCGCTATAATGATTAACTATAAAATCCGCCGTCAGCTTTTGTCCCTTATCCATCCTCATATCAAGCGGCCCATCGTGTTGATACGAAAAACCCCTCTCCTCCATGTCTAGTTGCGGGGAAGAAACTCCAAGATCCGCTAGTATTATGTCAAAAGTCTTTCCACACTTAAAAAGCTGCAGCACTGCACCATAAAAATCCATATTTAATATCTTAAGATCTGATGGAAATTCGCCCCTTAAATAATTAAATGCGAATTCATCGCGATCAACAAGACAAGAATCTTTATATTGCTGTGTTACATCCAAAATCTCTCTAGCGTGCCCACCGTAACCGGCCGTTAAATCCAAATAGCTTTCTCCGGGATGCGGTTTAATGGTCGCTAGCACTTCAGACAATAATACAGGAACATGTAATTTCTTCATGCCTATAATTATACAACGTTTGAGATCGTTCAACTAGAAACTACAGCGTTTTTGTTTCTGCTTTGATTTTTGTTTACCACAATATAATCCACCACGATTTTACCAGCGCGAGGCTAATCTTATATCGCAGCCGTTGAGAGACTTATTGTGTTTTTGATCTTTCGACCATATAGAGTTTTATTGGGAGGTGTGTTTATAATGAAAGAGCGCACGATTGTTTTGACGCATCTCGCTTACTATTTAATGCGCGCCAGAGCTCCTAGTTGGTCGATCTCAAACTTTTTTAATGTGCTTACTTTTTTGTTTAGCGTTTTTGTATGATTTTTCGCTAATTTCAGTTTATTATGTTTTTCACAAAAATGCAAGAGCTTTTTTCAACAATTTTTATATATTAGTTTTGCTCATGTGTGGAAAACTTCCCTGTTATTTTCCCGAACAAACCCAGTTGAATAATTAGATTTTTATTTCATAATAACCGAACATAGAGTAGTAAGGCGGCCGAGAGTTCATTCGTGTTTCCTATTTTATTATCTTTTAAATCAAAGCCATTAAAAACAGTATCCCCGGGCTTTTTAAACCCGGGGATAAGGCTGCTAGAAACTATAAGTGGTTACCGAAGAGGTGTCGACAAATCCCCCAAGCGCTTCCACTCGCTTGCAACGAAAAAATCGGCACACTTTAGCGGATTAAAACGGAAGGTGAATTCTTCCATTGCAAGATCAAGGGCTTTGTATAGAAGATCAACATCGCTCTCGGAAACCTCGTATACCACATCGAAATCAACGATGTAGAACTTCGGTGTTCCGAAAAGGTTAGATCTAAAAACATCACCATCCTTAGCTTTAACAATCAGCACATCAGTTCCTCTAACTCTCTCATCGCAGAAAAAGGTATAAGGATGCAGGTGCGCAATAATCTCGTTACTCTGTCTTACAGGCGTAAGGCAGCCATCATAACGCTGGCTTTCTTCCGAATCGCTCCCCACCGAGGAACGATGTATACGACAATCAGAAAACAAAATCAAATAGATCTCGTTTTTGTCATCACCATCGTTATCTTCACCGTCAACACAGCTAACAATATACGGACGACCAGATGCGGCTACTTTTACCGCCAAATCGCTACAGTTACCTTCCTTGTCATAAATGAGCTCACCAACAGTTTCGGGAACTGGAATGAACAGCTCAAAAGTGTCATCCCCCAACATCACACCACGGAACATCTCATTCCCTACATAATGACTTTCCACCTTTAGCGGAATATTAGTATATAGCACTTTACTCCCCCCAAACCACATAGCTACACTAAAACAGCCCTAATGAACATAAGTATTCTTTCGAACCTTATTACGCATAATAATAACACAAATCCATAAATAGCCAAAAAAGAAGCTAGTGTCTTTATGTAAACTCAATGCTGTTCCCTCATTTCACTTTCAATCGCCCCTCCACAATCATACATATGATATAATATGAAAAAATAAGTGAGGTAATCTATGGAAAATACAGAATTTGATGTATTCTTGTGGGCAAACGAGGTGGACGAAGTCAAAAATAACGTCTCAGCAGAGTTGTTTTTATTTAACAAAAACTACACCCCCTATAAAATCCGCTATTCGGACAAACTAACAGGGGCGGTAAAATCGATGTTTATGCAAGAAGCTATTCACTACATCATCGAGGAGGCCGATAAAGGACTAGAGTGTCGCGAGTATGAGCGAGCCGATGGTGAAGAAAAAGTCATTTATCGTACTTCCCTGTCCAAAGTTGGCCGCGCTGAGACCTTGATTCATCTAATCGAAAATGAGTATAAAGATATTGATTATTTCTCCGAAAACGAATACGATTTCAAAAAAGTCAAAGGCATCATCGCCAAATTCTCGTACCCAGGCGAAGATGGCATGAAAACTTTCTATATCGCTAAAATTCTGCCCGCCTCTTCAGCCCTAAAAGGTACCACTTCTTGGGAGATTAACGGAGAAAGTTTCGAGCCATTTAGCGCCGAAATCGCCCTCAAAATGCCAGAAGACAACCAAGTCGCTATCGTAGATGGCAATATCATCGTGTTTAATCAATCCAAATTCGAAAATCTCTTCCAGTACGATTACAAAATGCAGGTCATCGCCGAAGCTAAAGCTAAAGAATTAACCGATAAGTATAAGCTATCATTCGCCGAAGGTCTTACCCTTGATTCTCTGCTCGCCGATAAAAAACCCATATTAAAAAAAGTCCAAGCCATGGATGTGGCTTCAGAAATGCCTCAAGACAAGCTAATCGACTATGCAGACGAAATGCAACTTGAGCTAATGACGGACGATGATGGCTCAATCATTATTATGGACGATAAAGATTTAACTATGTTTGTAAACTTAATCAACGAAGATTATTATGTCTCACCAGTTAACGGGCGTAGGTACGAAATCAAATCCAAGAAACTACTTAGTGAACCCGACGGCGAACCCCCAAGAGGCTAAAACCTTACATTTCAAAATAAGGGCTACTAATAAAGTTGGTTTCGCCGAGCGCCCTAAAAGTGCCTTCCAGATCTTCTCTAGCCTCTCTGGCAGAATCATCAGGTCCTAAATTTGCCTCGATTTTTGCATAATGACCTGGCAAATTATCAATTGAATCTAAATAAATAAACACCCCCTCACCCATATTAAGATATTGTCTTCGCCTCGATACTTCAGCATAAGGCTTAAAACCTAGCTGCAAAATGATGCTTACAATTTTGCCATAATCCTGAACTATTGTTTCTTCAACGATGTCAGTGCCAGAATCTTCTATATGCCGTTTTAATAACAAAGAATATACAGCAGGCTTATCAATGCCCCGCACATCAGTACGCATAATTAACCGCGGATAGCTAGAATTCTTTTTGTATTCACGCGGCACATAAATACGGTCATGCTGCCAATGCACACCAGAAAAAAATAGATCTATATCCGAAAGTTTTTTACAGAATGAATCTTTCGATAAGAGCTTACACTTTACAATTACTCTTTTCATACCATAATTATACCATAACTTTTATATTTTGCCAAGTATAATCTGTAATTAATCTAAAAAGTCAATGTCAACCAAACGCGCCTCAAAAGAGCTTACGCCGTTAAAATCATTTTTACTAAATCTAACTAGCGGCTCTATCTTATCAAACTGTGGGTCAATTTTAAGCCAATTTTCTGGCGCATAAAAAGCAAGGCATTTAAGGCTTTTATTGTTTTTATCTCTAAGATCTAATCTTAAATGGTTTTGTTCTCTCCCCATACGAGTAACGCCGAGAATTTCAACATCCTTTAATCTAAAAATTGGTTCTTCATTCCCTGGCCCAAAAGGCTCTAATAGTTGCAACTCATCCAAAAAGTCTAGGCCTAAATCCGAAAAATCACTGATCTCTAAATCTTCTTGTTTTTTAAAATATCTTTCCTGATTTTTTAACCCTAAGCTTTGATAGTAATCATTTATGGCCTTCTCAAACTCTTTGAGCCTACCCTTTTCTAAACGTACTCCTGCCGCTCCAGCATGGCCACCACCACCAACTATTATATCTTTTAAATTGCTAAGCGCACCAGCAAGATTAAAATCGCCAAAACTTCTCCCAGACCCCTTTAGATATCCGTCAGATACCTCAGTTAAAGCAAAGGCTGGTCTCTTATATTCTTCAACCAGATGCCCGGCAATAATGCCAAGCACTCCTTCATGCCATTTTCCGGACTTCACAATCACCGGATTATTACTTACCCCACGCTCTTTTATTTCCCTCATGGCAAAAAGTTGTTCATCTTTACGTTTTTTATTCAGCTGTTCAAGTTTTTCAACCAACGGCGCCGCCGCGACTAAAGACTTTGCTCTTAAAAGATTTAAAGAGATATCGGCCGATTCAAGACGCCCAGCCGCATTTAATCGTGGACCAATCTGAAAACCGATTGTCTGAGAGTCTAAATTTTTTACGCCAGCCCTAATCATTAATTCTTTAAGTCCTGGCCTTCGAGTTTTTGATAGAACCTTTAGCCCATAAAAACCAAGGATCCGGTTCTCCCCAGTAAGCAACATGCTATCACAAATCGTACCAAGGACCACGAGATCCATTAGCCATTTTTCCTGCCCAACCCTTATCATGCCGTTTTTTACTAGGGCGCTAGAGACCATAAACGCCACCCCAACACCCGCCAGATTTAAGAGCCGCTCTACCGGTTGGTCCTTTCTGTGCGGATTAATCATTGCAATCGCCCTCGGCAAATCATTCGGCGCTTCATGATGGTCGGTAATAATGCTATCAATTTCAAAATCATTTAATTCTTCTACAATTTCTCTATTAGAGGAGCCGCAATCAACCGTAATCACCAGTTTGATTTTATTATCTTTTGCAAACTCAACTAGTCTAGGACTCATCCCATAACCATCAGCAAACCGATCAGGCAACATTATTTTTATATTGTCTTGCCTAGCTCCAGCCAATAATAAAGTCTCCTCCATTAAAGCACTCGCAGTCACACCATCAACATCATAATCACCATAAATTAATATTTTTTCCTGCTGCTCTATGGCTTGTTTAATCCGAGTTATTGCCTTTTTCATATCTGGCAAAAGAAAAGAATCTGCCAAATTTTCATATACTGGGTGCAAAAAATTATCGTCAAACCCCCGCAATTTACATAGGCGTTCAAAAAGCTTGCTCATTTTAACCTATGGTCTTACTAGGCTTCTTACCTTTTTGGCTCTTTATTACTATGCTCTGCAATTCCTTTAAGATTGGAAACTGCTTATTAGTCTGGTAAACCTTAGTTTTCCCCCTTTTAGTAACTGTTAAAAAATTACCAGCCACCATGCGCTCTAATTCTCTTTGGATGTTCCCGGGATCTTCTTTTATTAATTTGGCCAGTCCACGAACATGTGTTCTAAAATCTGGATATTTAGCAAAAACCACCAATATTTTGCGCCGCACTCTAGACGTAACAAAAATCTCTAACATATTACCTCACTTTAATTACTTCTATTATAGCAAACTCTGTAAAAATTACAACAATTCCTAAAAGCCGCGATAAGCAATGGTATAATAAGGGGTATGTTTTACGAGGTAATACCAGAAGGCAAAGTCGAATCCCTAACCTATCATTTTGGTAGTTCCCTATCAATCGGACAAATCGTACTAGTGCCAATCGGCAAAAGAAAAGTTCCCGCAATCGTTATTAAAAAAGTTAAACAACCAAATTTTAAAACCCGCGAGATTTTAAAAATACTTTATTCAAAGCCCATTCCAAGCCATCTACTAAAAACTGCAAAGTTTATTCATGATTATTATTTGGTCTCGAGCGGGCAAGCAATCTCACTAATGTTACCAAATGGCGTAGAAAAACAGAGGCGAAAGCCAAAAACCGAACAAATGTTCGGTAAAACAAACCAGACAGATTTTAGTTGCGAAATGCCAATTATTAACAAAAACGAGCCGTTTAGCAATATTCCGCTTAACCCCGCCCAAAAAATAGCCCTACAAGGCCTCCAAAAGGCCCCAGGAGCCACGAAACTACTGTTTGGCGTTACTGGTAGTGGTAAAACTAATATATACGTTAAAATGGCTGCTGATGCCCTTTCCAAGCAAAAGTCAACTATCCTCCTTGTTCCAGAAATCGCTCTTACCGGGCAACTCGTGCAAGTCTTTCAAGAGTTCTTTGGTAGTAGAGTAGTTTTAATCCATTCCAAACAAACCGAAGCAAACCGCCATTTCATCTTCGAAAAGATTCTTCAAACAAAAACCCCTCTAATAGTCGTGGGGCCAAGATCCGCTCTTTTTGCTCCGCTAAGCAATCTCGGCCTCATCATCATAGACGAAGAGCACGAATCTTCATACCATCAAGAAAACGCACCAAAGTATTCGGCAATAAGAGTAGCCAGCTTTATCGCTAAAACCACTCAATCTCCCCTAATACTAGGTTCGGCCACACCAGATGTTTCCGACTTTTATCTTGCCTCAAAGCAAAACGCCATTATAAAGCTATCAGAAAAAGCCAAAACCTCCGCAATAAAACCCAGTATTAAAATCGTAGATTTTAAAAATCGAGATAATTTTAAAAAGAACCGCTATTTCTCAGATACTCTCTTAAATACTATCGAGCAAAATATCGACAAAAAACAACAAACGCTGATCTTCCATAATCGCCGCGGCTCTGCACCCCTTACCATATGCGAAAACTGCGGCGAAGAAATTCTTTGCCCCAACTGCTTTTTACCCCTAACTCTACACGCTGATTCCTATAAACTAGTATGCCACACCTGTGGATACGCCAGCAAAGTACCGTCGTGTTGCTCAAAATGTGGCTCCCCAGGACTCATCCATAAAGGCTTTGGCACAAAACTGCTCGAGAGTGAACTAAAAAAGCTATTCCCTAATGCCCGTATTAAGCGATTTGACGCAGACAATAAAAAAGGCGAGAGCCTAGACGAAACCTATTCCGAAGTCAAAAAAGGTAACGTAGACATACTAATCGGCACCCAAATTTTAGCCAAAGGGCTAGATTTACCAAAGCTTGCCTCGGTCGGAATTGTTCAAGCCGACGCAGGGCTAAACCTCCCAGATTTTATGGCCGAAGAAAGAGTTTTTCAATCTTTAACCCAAGTTATCGGGCGCGTTGGGCGCGGCCATCTAAACGAAGCCGAGGTGATTATTCAATCATTTAGACCAGAGCACCCAGTTATTGGCTACGCAAAAAACGAAAACTATCTAGATTTTTACAATTATTTAATCAAAAAAAGACAAAAATCCGGCTTCCCACCCTTTAAATTTGTCGCAAAACTTGAAATTACGATGAAAACCGAATTAGTAGTACTAAAAAAGATTCAAGCATTAGCCACACACCTAAGCTCTAATCATAAACTTATCATTTCTCCTCCCATGCCAGCTTTTCATGAACGCACAACTAAAGGATACACCTGGCAAATCATTGTTCGCTCTACCTCTAGAAAAGAGCTCACTAGAGCCTGTCAAAATTTAGATCAAAATTTTAAAATCACATTAGATCCGCCGAGCCTCCTATAAAAACTCGCTGCACTTTTTTAGTTATGAATATTTTTATGCTAAAATCATAATAAGCATAATCAAAACGGAGGACCCAATGTGCACGGGGATAAGATTCGATGACGCAAACGGAAATATGTATTTTGGTCGCAATTTAGACTGGACAGAAAGCTATGGCCAAAAAGTAGTCATCACACCGCGAGGATACAAATACAAGTCAGCTTTTCTGGGAGAAATGGCTAATTCTCCAGCCCTTGTCGGCATGGCAATCATAGCAGAAGACGCTCCTCTTTATTTCGATTGCGCCAACGAACATGGCCTAGCAGTGGCCGGCCTAAATTTCCCTGGTTACGCCTCCTACGCCCCAAGCGCCATCGATGGCAAAATCAACGTCGCAACATACGAATTTCCAACCTGGGTAGCGCTAAATTTTACATCTGTGGATGACGTCGAAAAAACACTTAAAGACGTAGCGATTGTAGCAAAACCAATCAATCAAAATTATTCAGTTTCCGAACTACATTGGATTATCGCAGACTCTAAGCGTTCAATAGTCGTCGAATACACTAAAAATGGCATGGAAGTCTTTAAAAACGACGTGGATATTTTAACAAACCAACCAAGTTACGACTGGCACAAAGAGAATTTGCGAAACTACATGAATTTATTCCCCAATATGCCAAAAGAGGTAAAGTGGGGCAAAGCTTCAATGAAAGCATTTGGTAGCGGTTCTCTCATGCAGGGCCTTCCAGGCGACTATTATCCGCCTTCTCGTTTTGTTAGGGCCGCATACCTTAACACCCATTACCCAACCCAAAAAGACGAAGCATCAAACATTTCTCGCCTTTTCCATACCCTAGCCGGAGTCGCCATGATTGACGGCGCCGCCGTAGCAATTGACGGCTCCTTCGAAAAAACCATCTACACCGGAGGTTATTCCTCTAGAACAAAAACCTACTATTACAATACATACGAAGATCCCACCATTAAAAGCGTAGCACTAAAGGATTATGATCTTGATTCCACTAGATTAATAATCGCCTAGTACAGTTATCAGATATTTCTTCTACCCCTAAAATATGATATAATAGGCTTATGAAAATCATTACCACGCCAGACAAAAGGCTAAGGGAGAAGTCAGAAAAAGTCCGCGCTATCGACGACGATATCCTAAAAATCATCGCCGATATGAGAAAACTCTCTTTAGATTGGGAGACTAAGCACCCTTACGAGCTTTCAGCCGCAATGGCCGCCCCTCAAATGGGGGTTAATAAGCGTATTATTATCATTCGAGATGATATGGAAAACAAGAAAAACGCATCCTTCACCGCTCTTATCAACCCAGAAGTCATTCGAGCCGAAGGCAAAATAAAAACCGATTACGAGGGATGCCTTTCCGTTCCCTCAATCTATGGCATGGTCCCAAGGGCTACCAAAGTTAGAGTAAAAGCAAAACTAGAGGATGGGACAGAGGTACGTATTAAAGCCAAAGACGAGCTAGCCCGCACGCTCCTTCACGAAATAGATCACTTAAATGGCATTTTGTTTATCGATCACATTAAAAACGAGCCAGATGCGTTTTTTAAGATGAATGACAAAGGCGATTTGGTGCCAATCAAAGACTATGAGAAAGAGATTCTAAACAACCCCAAACTATGGGGTGAGTAAAAAACTTATACAGGAAAAAGATGCAAAACAACAGAGATAAAATCATATTTTTCGGTAACGGGCCACTAGCAAACTATGCCCTTAAAGTGTTGGAACTAAAATTTGATATTATTTACCACGCAAGAGCAAAAGAAGACTTAGAAGAAGTGCGCCAGCTCAAACTAGCAAATCCTAGCGTCCACGGCGTTCTAGCGTCATTTGGGGTTTTAATCCCCGAAACAATTTTAGAGCTATTTGAGCCCGAAGGAATCTTAAATATCCACCCCTCATTGTTACCTCTCTATCGTGGGGCTTCCCCTATCGAAAGCGCTATTTTAGCCGGAAACGATAATTTTTCCGTTTCAATCATGAAATTAGCCAAAAAAATGGATGCCGGACCAATATATTGGCAGACAACTCTAACAAACCTTCCATTAAATAAAGATTTTATCTATAAATCCCTAGCCGAAGCTGGGGCCACCTGGCTATGTCAAAACCTTAAAAACTTACCCACCCCAACAGAACAAAACGATAACGAAGCTACTTTTTGTGGTAAACTAGATAAATCAATGTCTTTCCTTTCACCCGAGAAAGACTCTGCAACCAAAACCTTACGCAAAATCATTGCTTTTCAAGTCTTCCCTAAGCCAAAATATGCCTTCTACGGCCAAAATTGCATCATTTTAGAGGCCCACATCATGAAGACGGGCGAGAACGCACCTTTAAAACTAAAATGTTCAGACGGGCAAATAATCGCAATAGACAAAATCCAGCCAGAAGGCCGAAAACCAATGGATGTTAAAAGCTTCCTCAATGGCAACAAGCACTAATTTGGGCGAACCAATTTATCGCGATTAGCACGTATTTCTGCCTTCATATCTTCAATCGTGCGGTTCACTATTTCTCTATAATCTGGTCGGTTTTTCTCCAACCATTTTGCAGCTTCTCCTGGATCAGATATCTGGTCAAATTCGTTGAGCTGCTCCTCTGTTAATCCCCTAGAGATACGCTCTCCTATCCTAACTTCTAACTCCTCCTGTACATAATCAAGGAATTTCTGCTTTTGTTCTTCCGGCATTGCCGAAAGCCCCATTTCAACCAAAAATTGTTCGTCAAATTGCATTTTCTATTCTCCTTATGCTTCCATTATAGCATAAGTTTTAAAACAAGGATTATAGTGTGCGTTTTTTAGACTCTCGGGTAAAGAATTTGAGCCGATCGCCAATCTGCAAATCAATCTTTTGATTAGTCTTTAGAGCTAAACCACCAGTTTCTCCAGCGACCAACTCTTTTACATCCATTTTTTCTTTTTGGACCGACACCACCTCTGCCTCACCAAGATATTTTTTATCTCGCACTACGCGAGCAAGATACTCGGGCTTTACATCGCCATCTAGTACTTCCCCACCAGCAATCAAGTTTGTCTTCTCTGTTCTAAAAACCCCAAGAACCTTTAGTTCGCCCTTATCCTCCTCAATTATTTCAACATCAAGCAGATTCTCCATTTCATGTTTAGCATCATCTAGAAGCTCATAAATTACCTTATAGGTTCGAATCGGTACATTATCGCGCGCTGCCATTTTAGAGATATTGATTGGAACAGTCACGTTAAACCCATAAACCACTGTATTACCACCCGCGGCCATATAAACATCATTTTCGTTGATGTCGCCAACTCCAGTAGAAACAATATTTAGATTTATCTCGCCATGAGTGTCAATTAACTTTAGGCTGTCTACTACCGAAGTTACCGAACCGAGCACATCGCCTTTTATAATCACGTTAAACGTCTTAGAGTTGTCCGCCACATTCATCATCCTTAAAAGATCAGTACTGGTAACATTAGCCGAAGCCGACTCGTTAGCAATATCTTGTGCATTTAGAAGAGCCATTTTACGAGCAGTTTTTTCATCCTTGGCCTCCATAAACCTGTCGCCAAAATTCGGCAAATCTTTAAAACCAGTTACTGTAACAGGAGTAGAAGGAGTAGCTTTGCCCTTAGGTTTCCCTTGCCAATCCAGCATTGTGCGCACCTTGCCGTACGTTGAGCCAGCCACGATGAACTCTCCGGTCTTTAATTCCCCACCAGTTACCAGTAGATTCACCACGGAACCTTTTCCGACCTCCATATGCGATTCAATCACTAACCCCTCAGCCGGAATATTAACATCGGCTTTTAATTCTTCGATATCGGCAGTTAAAAGAATCATATCTAGCAACTTATCAAGGTTCTGATTCTGCTTTGCAGAAATTGGCACCATTACGATATCGCCACCCCATTCTTCTGGCTGCAAACCATTATTACTAAGATCGGCCTTAGTGCGATCAATATCGGCACCCTCCCGGTCAATTTTATTTATTGCAACAATAATCTTAGCATTGGCGGATTTAGCAAAATTTATCGCCTCAATAGTTTGGGGCTTCACACCATCATCCGCTGCAACCACAATCACTACGATATCAGTAAGCATTGCACCATGCTGACGTATGGCCGCAAAAGCTTCGTGTCCTGGCGTATCAAGAAAAGTAATCAGGCGATCATTATGCTTAAGCTGATAAGCCGAAATATGCTGTGTAATTCCACCAGCCTCCGCCTCAACCGTCTTTTTATTAAGCAAGGTATCAAGCAAGGTAGTTTTACCATGATCTACATGCCCCATCACGGCAACCACTGGTGGACGCGTTACGGCTTTATCCGATAGTTCCCTATGAAAATCAGAAGTCTTAGTAGAAGTATTCTTTTTTTCTAACTTAACATTCTTAAGCCCCAATTCATCAATTATGATAGATGCAGTCTCAAAATCAAGACGCTGATTGATGGTAGCAACAATTCCGTTTTTAAAAAGCGTACCAATCAATTCGGTCACAGAAAGGCCAAGCGCCTGCGAAAGTTCATCAACGGTAATAGAGCCAGCAATTTGAATTGTCTTTTCTTCCATATTCTCTCCTTTCTGTTTAAAAACACACTAGTAGTGTTTATTTATAGAATCCACATTTTGAGTCAAAATGTGCAATATCACTTAATTTTACCACATTTTCAAAAAATATGCTATAATGAGGATACTTTCCCCGGTAGCTCAATGGTGGAGCAAGAAGCTGTTAACTTCGAGGTTGCCAGTTCGAGTCTGGCCCGGGGAGCCACAAAAATAAAAGAATGCCCATAAGGCATTATTTTATTGCTACAACATTTATCCGAAAAGTCACGATGAAATATGTGCATCTCAGATAATTACGAATAGCCGTCACCTTTTCAAGTTGCATGCAAACTACAACAATCTCTAAGTTTAGTTGTTATGAACTATTTGTGGCAAAGCTTTCTTAAGATTAGATAATGATGGATTATTAGCATGAGCTTCGTAAAGTGCACCACTACTTCCTCCAATTAATAAATTATCTGTGCCAGGAATAGGAGAGATGGACTTAGCCCGAGTTGGTTTGCCATTTGCATTTACAAACCCATCAATCCTTTCTCCTAACCGATATGAGCCATCTGGTTGTTTTTGGTATTCGTAAAGTGCGCCGTTATTTCCTCCAATTAATAAATTATCTGTACCAGGAATAAGAGAGATGGGAAAAGCCCAAGTTGGTTTGCCATTTGCATCTACGAATCCATCAATCCTTTCTCCTAACCGATATGAGCCATCTGGTTGTTTTTGGTATTCGTAAAGTGCACCGTCATTTCCTCCAATTAATAAGTTATCTGTACCAGGAATAGGAGAAATGGAATAAGCCCAAGTTGGTTTGCCATTTGCATCTACGAATCCATCAATCCTTTCTCCTAACCGGTATGAGCCATCTAGTTGTTTTTGGTATTCGTAAAGTGCACCTTTTTCTCCCCCGATTAATAAATTATCTGTACCAGGAATAGGAGAGACGGAAGAAGCATTAGCTGGTTTGCCATACGCATCTACGAATCCATCAATCCTTTCTCCCAACCGATATGAGCCATCTGGTTGTTTTTGGTATTCGCAAAGTGCGCCGTTATTTCCTCCAATTAATAAATTATCTGTACCAGGAATAGGAGAGACGGAATTAGCCCGAGTTGGTCTGCCATTTGCAGCTACAAACCCGTTAATCCTTTTTCCTAGCCGATATGATCCATCTGGTTGTTTTTGGTATTCGCAAAGTGCGCCGTCATTTCCTCCGACTAATAAGTTATCTGTACCAGGAATAGGAGAGATGGAATTAGCCCAAGCTGGTTTGCCCTTTGCATTTACAAACCCATCAATTCTTTCCCCTAACCGATATGAGCCATCTGGTTGTTTTTGGTATTCGTAAAGTTCGCCGTTATTTCCCACGATTAATAAATTATCTGTACCTGGAATAGGAGAAATGGAATGAGCCCAAGCTGGGTAGCCATTTGTATTTACAAACCCTTCAATCCTTTTTCCCAACTGATATGAGCCATCTAGTTGTTTTTGGTATTCGTAAAGTGTACCTTCATCTCCCCCGATTAATAAATTATCTGTACCAGGAATAGGAGAAATGGAATAAGCCCAAGCTGGATTGCCATTTACATTTACAAACCCTTCAATTCTTTTTTCAAATGTTATGAGTCTTAATCCTGGATTCTTTTCGCAGAAATCATCCATGTATTTCTCTAATACTTGATCTGTCGCACTAGTAGCGTTATCTTTAGCTAATTCTATCGCTATTCTACCTAATCCTGTTTCGGTGGCAGCATCCACCTTCTTCTTTAACAAATCGCGTAGAGATTTTAATCTTTTTATATCTTGGTTTAGCTCTTTACAGTTCATATCTAACCCTAAATAACAATATCGTTCAGTTGCTCCGACAATGAAGACATTAAGCTGTCAGGCAATTTAGAAATATCACTTCCAATAAAAATACCTTTTTTGTTTGGATTTTCACCTTGACCATTCCAAATCCATTCGAATGCTTCCCGTTCGCGATCATTAACATTTCCTATTTGAAAACCAATCACGATCACGCCTTCGCCAGCAAGTTGACTGAGCCTTTCAGCGGTTTTGCAAGAAGAAGCATTATTAACCTTACGATAATCATCTGGCATGCCGTCGGTAATTTCAAAAACTATCTTCTTGAGCTTCTTTTTCTTTATTCTAGACTTCATTTCGGTAGTAAGTTTGGAAAGAATCGAACCTAAAGGCGATTCATTGTCTGTTCTGTTACGATTGCCATCAATAATTGAAATTGTTTTAATAATTTCCGCATCATTGGTATCGCGATCATTTGCTCTATCAAATGACTTTGTTTCTTCATAATCGCTGCCAAAAACTATAACCTCAGTATCAACCTTTAGCTTAGACCGTGTCTCCCTGCGCTTCGCTTCCAATTCACCGTTAAAATCCTTAATTGAATACATCAAAAGCGCAGCGGCCTTCCTAGCTGCCCTCACCTTGCTATCATCCATCGAACCAGAACAATCCACAAGTAGCGTAATTTCAATAGATTCAGGTTGGTCAACTATTCGACGTTCTACCCCATTACGCTCATATATTTCCAAACTTCGCAAATTTCCGTTTCTCTGAGAGTTAATTATTTCGGAATAATCCCTAATAAAACTTTCTATACTTAAACGACCGCGCCGTTGTCTTTTAATAAGAGTTGGTCGATATTCAATAGATTTACCAATCAATCGCCGCCAAAAACCCCGCATCTTTCTTCGAGCATCCTCAATTTCAAGTTTAATTTGTTCGTTTATCCTGCGTTGCTCATTAGTAATACCATGCTCTTGATCAAATTCTCGCATTCCTTTTTTTCTCTGGTATTCGGCACGTTCATCCGGGGACATTTGCGAAACATCGTCAGCCTCTTTAAAGCTTCGCAAAACATCTTTGGTTGTTTGTTCAGAATTTTCTCCATGATCCAAAATGTCCGTTGAAGCCCTGCTATCATCTTCCTCATGAAAAGGATTAAAATCATCGCTTTGCCCCGACTCGGTATTTTGTATTTTTTTCTGCTGCTCATCCAGCGCCACAGTTAATAAATCTAAATATTCTGGCAGTATAAGAGTTTGGATAATTATGTATCGCTCCCCAGGGTCTTTCAGAATTCCACCTCTAGGCTTTAGTTTAGAGTCAATTAAACTACGTAAACTCACACCAAGCTTCTTTTTTCGGAAAACAGCTTCAACCCTAGAATCAACAATACTTTCACCGTGCGTATCTCCCAACATTTCATCTCTAAGCAAAGCATAAATAAATTGATGGTGTAATGGTTGCTCCGTAAGATTAGCTTCACTAAAACCTATTTTTTCATATAAAGATCTCACCGCCTCTCTTCCATCACCACGGTCAAAGAAAGGATTACGAGCAAACACTACGTTATTTACATATATATCATCCAGGCAATTATATAAGCTATGGATTTCTCGATAAAAAAAATTTTTAACGGCATCAAATGAAGCCGAATTTGGATGGCTCGCCAAATAGTCATTAGCTAATCTTCTTGCTTCTTGTTCCATATTTTCAAAACCATCAATAAAAGCTTGCGGATTTTTACGCATATCAATAAAGTGAGCGATTTCGTGATGGTTGGCAAAATCAAGCTCGTCTTCAGTATACTTTTCGTTAGCAAACCAGCTCAGCGGAACCTCTACTTTAAATTCCTTAGGATAAAAAGCGAAGGTATCAGCATTTTCTGATGGCACAAACCGAAGTGATGAATCTTTCGCAAAAAGACTCAACATCGACCCATGTCGCCGAATAAACGACCTAGCGACATCCTCTTGGCTTTTCATGTCATCAGGCGACGCAGGACCAACCACAAAATCACTACGCAAAGAGCCCCCCCTTTGTTCCTCCTCCATCACCCGCCGAAAAGCGTTACTCTCCCCATTCATTACCTTGACCTCCACCATCATAAAGCTGCGCGCCAGCATCTTCATCATCGGAGCCATTTAAGTCGCATCCACACTGCTCTCCCAAAATCTCCAAAGCTTTAATTGAATCATTCATTTCCCGCAGCTGCGCTTTACACTCACTTAAATACTCAGCTGAAGTTTCATCATTAACTGCTTCTTCCAATTCGTCAAAACTAATATCCGGATAAATCTCACGCTTTGGACCTGGACCATAAAGAACCTCAACAACTTTTCTAATACTATAAGTCTCAAGGGGAGAACTTTGAAAACTAAATGGACCAGGATGAGCCTCCCTTAATGAAATAGGGCCAGAACCCCTTTCGCGCAGCTCAATCTGCCAACCATCTTGCTCAGAAAAGAAATTATGTTTCTTTGCCATGGCTAAAATGAAATTTTGATCATCACTATTGGTTATCCCCTCAATAAACCCATCCCAAAGCGCTTTATCAAAATCTTTTTCATCTCCTTTGCGCCATTCTTTAAGTACTTTTATGACATTCCGAATCGATAAAACAGACTTTTCCAATCTCGGCTCAACCTTGTCTCCAGGCGACGTCGATAGCATATTGCTTTCTCGCCACTTACCTTCAAATACTAGCTGAGTTTCATGAGCTAACTGACACAATGAAAATAACTTTTCAAGCGACTCATCAATATTTGGCAATTCTAAATTTCCTTGCCTATCAGCCAAATACGATATCATCACCTGAAATAATTCATTCTCATTTGGAGCCATCTGACTTCTGTAGCTACGATCAGTTTCAGACATCGGCAAGTAATCATGCTCTATAGGGTCCAAACGAGACAGAAAGGCCGGATTTAAATCCTCAGTGCCAAGATAATCAATCGAACCAGAAGATAAATTCCCAGTCATAATAATCGAAAAACCTGGCTTCATTTTTACCGGACCTATTCCTGGCACATAGCAACTCTGACCTGGTCTTTTTTGCAAAATATCATTTAGAGAAATCAATACCGCGGCAGGTATAGCATTGATCTCATCAATTATTACCGGTCGCCCCTCCTCAAGGCCACGGCAAACTTCTTTGCTGATAGTTTCCACTTCCGTGCCAAACGCCTGATTTTTAAGTTTATAAACTTCCAAAATCTCATCCGCCGCCCTCCTTGCCTTTTCCGGATCCCTTACTTCTTCTGGATGTTTTGCCTGCCATTTAGCCATTTCCGCATCTATATCATCAACATGTTCTAATACAGATTTTCCATTAAATTTAGTTAATTTTAGCGATTTCTCTACGAATAAATCTTGACTAGTTAAGTCCTTTGAACCTGAAATAAGCAAAGGAGAAAACCTCTCTTGGGCAGATGCATTCCCCTCCAAAAAAGCATCTCTAAATGCGGCTTGATGCTGACGATAATATTTCCCAAGCTCCGCGCGTCTATCCGCTGACGACGAATTAGGATTATCCCGTATAAACCTAATAAGATCCGCCTTTGCTTCCTCGATTGCCGCTCTATGTATTGACGCGTTTCTTGCGGCGCTAATTGCAAGCTCAGTCTTACCACTACCGAGATGACCATGCAAAAAAGCTGGCTGACCTTCAGCTATATCCCTTTCAATGCGCTCTAAATGTTCTTTTACGTATGGAGTAGTCACCATTTCTCCAGAACGAATTTGTCCAACGTACTCTCTTAGTTGTAGTCCGTGCGCCAAAGTATAACTTTCGGGAGTCTCATTAGCCAAGCCTTCTTGTTCCTTTTGCAACCGACGAATATTATCACGATAATAGTCTGTCACTTTAGTTCTTCCAGATATCGAACGCCCTCTGCGACGAGCCTCATCTCTATCAATTTCTAATGCTAACTGATAATCCGAAATCTGTTTCTCTAAACTGGCCCGCCTTCGACCCGCATCCAAAAAATTACTCCAAATTAAACTCCTAATAGCTTCAACCGCTTTCCGCTCATTATCATCGCCAAAATCTTCAATGGTTTGCTCATCATCTGCATCTATATCGCCCGGACCAAAAAGAAGTGCAGAAAAACTTATATCCTCCGCCAAAGGCTTGCCTGAGACAATCGCCTCTACTTGCTTTTCATCTGAATGGCTTTTGAGCACAGCCTCGCCAATACGTCGTGCAGTTTCTTTCTCATATTCATTGTAGTTTTTTTGTTCAGCCCCTCTAACCAACGAGTCTGCCTGTTCCATAAGTTTCCTTTCCGTTGCTAATCGCTTAAAAAAATATTAACATAGACTTTTTAGTTTGTACAGCTTGTGGTTTCTTCTTTCTTTGTGATATAATTTTAAAACATAACACACAAGAGCCCTTCCATGAACTGCCAAGAATTAAGCCAAGATATCAAAAGATTAAAATCCCTACGTAACTCTCTAAAAGAGAAAGTGGATTCTGCTACTGAAACTGGTTTTGGGAGAATAGCGGTAGAATCGGTTAAAGAAGATATTACTAGTGCAGCAGATCAAATATTAGAGAAATATGTAAATGATTTCTATGAAAAGAATCCAGAATTATTACATGTTACACTTGGGAAGAGGATTGATGGGTTTGCGGATGCGAATGGTAATCCTGCTTGGGTTAGCTCCATCGCTCCTATCCCAGGAACAGATAATCTGCTAATTGGTGGAATTCTTGGTGCACTTTATGAATACCAAAAACAGCAGGATGGATCGTATAAGCTTGGGAAAAGAATTGATGGGTTTAAACATGCGAGTGGTAATACAACCTCCATTTACTCCATCGTTCACATCCCTGGTACGGATAATCTGCTAATTGGTGGGGATGATGGCGTACTTTACGAATACCAAAAACAACAGGATGGAGCGTATAAGCTTGGGAAAAGAATTGATGGGTTTGAGAATATGAATGGTAGTCCAGCCCGCGTTACCTCCATCGCCCACATCCCTGGTACGGATAATCTGCTAATTGGTGGGCATTTTGGTGTACTTTATGAATATCAAAAACAGCCAAATAGCCCATACAAGCTTGGGAAGATGATTGATGGGTTTGAGGATACAGATGGTCGTCGAACCCACATTAACTCCATCGCTCGCATCCCTGGTACGGATAATCTGCTAATTGGTGGGAATGATGGCGTACTTTACGAATACCAAAAACAACAGGATGGAGCGTATAAGCTTGGGAAAAGAACTAAGTGGTTTACGGGTGCGTATAGTAGTCATCCAGCCTCCATTCGCTCCATCGTTCACATCCCCGGTACGGATAATCTGCTAATTGGTGGAGATTTTGGTGCACTTTATGAATACCAAAAACAGCAGGATGGATCGTATAAGCTTGGGAAAAGAATTGATGGGTTTAAACATGCGAGTGGTAATACAACCTCCATTTACTCCATCGTTCACATCCCCGGTACGGATAATCTGCTAATTGGTGGAGCTGATGGCGCACTTTATGAATACCAAAAACAGCAGGATGGATCGTATAAGCTTGGGAAGATGATTGATGGGTTTGAGGATTCAGATGGTTATCCAACCTCCATTTACTCCATCACTCATATCCCCGGTACGGATAATCTGCTAATTGGTGGAGGTGGCGGTGCACTTTATGAAGCTTGTGCTAATCTTCCATCACTATCTAATCTCAAAAGGTCCTTGCCACAAATAATTAATAAAAATATTCAACAGGATGTCTAAACTATGAATTGCCAAGAACTAAACCAAGACATCAAAAAACTAAAATCCCTACGTGACTCATTGAGAGAGAAAGTAGATATTGCCATTGAAACAGGATTAGGTAGAATAGCGATAGAATTAGCTAAAGATAACGCTACTAGTGCGACAGATCAAGTATTAGAAAAATACATGGATGATTTCTGCGAAAAGAATCCAGGATTAAGACGCCTAACGCTTGAAAAAAGAATTGATGGGTTTGTAAATGTAAATGGCTACCCAACTGGTGTTAATTCCATCGCTCCTATTCCAGGTACAGATAATTTATTAATCGGAGGAAGTAATGGCGTACTTCATGAATACAAAAAACAACCAGATGGCTCATATCGGTTAGGAGAAAGGATTGAAGGATTCGTAGATGCAGATGGCAAACCAACTAGTGCTTATTCCATCGCTCCTATTCCTGATACATATAATCTATTAATTGGGGGAGGTGATAGTGCGCTTTACGAATACCAAAAACAACCAAACGGATTATATCGGTTAGGAGAAAGAATTGATGGATTCGTAGATGCAAATGGCGGACCAGCTTGGGCTCTTTCCATCACTCCTATTCCAGGTACAGATAATTTATTAATAGGGGGAGAATTTGGTGCACTTTACGAATACCAAAAAACAACCAGATGGCTCATATCGGTTAGGAGAAAGAATTGATGGGTTTGTAACTGCAAATGGCGAACCAACTCAGGTTTTTTCCATCTCTCCTATTCCTGATACATATAATCTATTAATTGGGGGAGATGATAGTGCA